>MDSZ01200260.1_pt1 | contig 18064 bp, 14 predicted proteins | sample 811201 | NCBI WGS metagenome assembly MDSZ01 (sample SAMN05326647, study PRJNA326480) | marine metagenome | isolation source: seawater | place: Indian Ocean: North | collected 2010
ATCAACAAATTGAAAAAACAATTTCTTATGTTCAACAAGGTGGACAGTTTGATTTAAGTGTTCAAGTTACTATTCCCAACGAGTTTGAACCTATGGCAGCTACTAATATTGGATATACAGCAGGCATTGAGACAACTAGAGTTGCACCAGAGTGGCTGCAACAAAGTAATAATATGGATAAGCTTATTGTTGTATCAAATCATTCAAAAAATGTTTTTATGAACTCTACTGCGGTTGCGATTAATAACGAAACAAATGAAAAAATTGAAGACTACAGAATTACTGTGCCGATTGATGTGGTGAACTACCCTGTTAAAGTGTATGAGAACTTGCCTGAAATTGATTTGCAGTTAGATTATGACTTTAATTTTCTTGTTGTTTCGCAAATGGGTATTAGAAAGAATATTCAGAAAACAATTCAGTGGTTTATTGAAGAATTCAAAGATGATGAGGTTGGGTTAATTGTGAAAACAAACATAGCTAAAAATTCTTTGATTGATAAAAGACATACAGAGGAACGACTGCAGGATATAGTGCGCTCACATGAATATTTTGACTCTATGAAGTGCAAGGTTTACCTTCTCCACGGAGAAATGACAGACGATGAGCTTCATGCGGTGTATTTACATGAAAAAGTAAAGGCATTTTTAACGCTTACTCATGGTGAGGGTTTTGGGTTACCAATTTTTGAAGCCGCTTATTCTGGGCTTCCGGTAATTGCTCCCGGTTGGTCAGGACAACTTGACTTCCTAGTTGACGAAAAGGGTGGCGAAAACTTTTACAATGTTGCATTTGATATACAGCCAGTGCAGAAGGAAGCAGAATGGCGTGGTATTATTGACGCTGGTAGCATGTGGGCTTATCCAAGAAAACAATCAGCAAAGCAAAAAATGAGAGAATGCTATGATGACGTTAATTCAAAAAAGAATTTAAAAACTTGTGAATATGCTAAACAGCTTAGAGAACGATTTGATGAACAAAAGCTTTATTCACAGTTTGTTGAGTCAATTGAAAGTATAACATCAGAGCAGAACTCTCAAGTATTTGTATTATGAAAAAAGTAATTTACTGCGGTCAATTTGTTGATTTTTCAGGCTATGGTATTGCATCTAGAAAGTATTTAGAAACTTTAGATTTAGTTGCCAAAGACAAAGATATTGATTTAAAAATTTATATTGCTTTGTCTCCTTTTGCGCCGAACGATCTTAGCCCCTTTAGTGAAAAAGAACAAGCTCTTATTAAAAAGTATGCATTTACCAGTGATGAAGAAATACAAGATTTTATCAAGGACAACGATTATGAGTGTATCTGGCACATGCCAACACCCATGGCTATGTTTGCTGATGAACGATTTAAAACGCCATCAAATATCAAAAAGCCATCGCTGCTAAAAATAATTACTTCTGCTAAGCGTAATCACCACTTAGTTGTTTGGGAAACATCGGATATTAGCACTGAGTGGAAAGAATGTTTACAGTGGCTTAAACCACATAGCATCATTACAGCATGCAAGATGAATTATGACATGTATTCAAATTATAGTGATAATGTCTTGTTGGCTCCGCATCCGATATTTGACGTAAACAGTTTTAACCCAGAACCAATGAATCTACCTATCACACTAGATGATAAGTTTGTTGTTTTTTCCATGTCACAGTGGACACACAGAAAAGGCTTTGATAAGCTTCTAAAAGCATTCACAGCAGAGTTGGGTGATAGAGATGATTGTGTTTTGATTATTAAAACTTTTGGTAGCGGCGAAGCTCCGTCGCCACAGCATGTTGCTGATAACGTGAACAATATTAGAAATGGTATTTTAAAACCTAATAAGAAAAACAACATTGTCCTTATACCAGATTATATTCCAGAGTCTAACATCGCGTGGCTGTATAAGAACAGTAACTTGTTTGCATCGCTTACTCGTGGAGAGGGTTTTGGTTTGACCATGTTCGAATCTATTTTAAATGGACTACCAGTCTTGACACCAAAAGAAGGTGGGCATGTAGATTATATTTCAGACAAAAACAAATTCATGGTTGATGGAATGTGGGACACATGTGTTACAAATGACATAGCATATCCACTACACAGTGAGTGGTTTGAATCAAGTATATCATCCGCTAGAAAGAAATTGCGATTAGCTTATGATTTGTGGAAGGATAACAAACTAAACAAAGAAGGCAAAATGCTCAAAAGACATCTTTTGAACGACAAAAGCTTTGATCCGAAAGTTATTGGCGAGAATATAATCGATTTTGTTACATTAGGTGAAGATGACATTTTATCTACTAAGCAGAGAAAAGTAACCGATTTAAAGAAGTCTATGTCACTAGTTGATAATTTGTCAGATAAATTACAAATATTAAAAGATTCGTACAAGGATGAAACTTTATATGTGTTAAGTTGCGGACCATCACTGAGTGAATATGATAAAGAGTATTTAAAAGAATTTTTATCGGATAAGCCAACATTTGCCATAAAACAAACTCTACATGATTTTTCTGAAGTTGCAGATTTTCATTTTTTCAATTGTGCTAATTTGCCGTCACCTATTGGTCAACCAGTTGATCGCCACTACAAGTACGATGAAGATAGAAGACCAATCATTATAGCTAGCAGCAATTACGATTTAGGCAGAAGATGGCATAAAGCACAAAAACAAGATATCTTTTTTAAAATTCCAATCAGAACTGAAATAAACAATGAATTTGTTACTAAGACTAAGAAATTCGATGATTTTTTAATTGATAAAACATTGACAAGACCATGTGGACCGGGTATAATGTATGAAACGGTGTTTTACATGGCTGTTCATATGGGATTTAAAAATATTGTTTGTATTGGTTGGGATCTTCGCCAAGAAAACCCGAATGCAGATACGTATGACCATTTTTATGGCAGCACGGAAAACATGTTTAATCGTGGGGACATTCTAGATTGGGAAATCGACACAACTAGAGAAGCATCCAAAGAACTGTATCATTGGCTAGAGGGCAAAGGAATCAGCCTTAAGGTCGCTAGCTCAAGCGCCGTTTATGATAAAATTGAAAGGATTAAATTATGAAAACCTATATTATTGCAGAGATTGGCATCAATCATAACGGCTCATTAGAAACAGCTAAAAAGTTAATTGACATTGCGGCAGTTTCAGGTTGTGATGCGGTTAAGTTTCAAAAACGAAATCCTGATGTTTGTGTGCCTGACCATCAAAAAGATGTTCCACGTGACACACCATGGGGAACAATGTCATATCTTCAATACAAATATTTGATGGAATTTGATAAAGAACAATATGATCAAATTGATGAATATTGCAAGCAAAAAGATATCGCATGGTCAGCGAGCCCATGGGATATGGACAGTCTTCAATTCTTAGAGCAATATGACTTACCGTTTATCAAGATGCCTTCTGCTATGTTAACAAACGAAGAGTTAATGAGAGGTGCAGCCCGCACAGGCAAGAAGGTAATTTTTTCTTGTGGCATGTCAACTTTAGATGAAACAGATCTTGCAGTTCAGTGGATGAGAGAAGAGAATGCAGAATTTGCGTTACTTCATTGTAACTCCACATATCCAGCACCTCTGGAAGATTTAAATCTTAAGTGTATCCAAACATTAAGAGAAAGATACGACTGTGAAGTTGGATACAGTGGTCATGAGTTTAGATTGGGCACGACGGTTGCGGCTGTCTATTTGGGTGCTACGATACTTGAACGGCACATTACCCTTGACAGAACAATGTGGGGCTCTGACCATCTTGCATCAGTAGAGCCGCAAGGATTAATAAAGCTTGTCAAGGGCGTTAGAGAGCTTGAGGTCGCTTTTGGTGATGGCAACAAGGTGGTAACCGAGGGCGAGCTACCGATAAGATTAAAACTAAGAGGCAACTGATGCTTTGGGGTGATTGTGAATTAGTCTATAATAAAGACAATAGACTGCTTGATCCAAAGCACCACCTTGAGCTGCTGGCATATATGCGAAATTATCATGATGCCTGTGATGAAAACGTATGGTTTGATCATGAAACTAAATCATTCTTTAGTTCTGCACAAACCTTATCAGTCCCAAGATGCGGTCAAAACCATAATTTTATCTCCAACCGCGGTAATTTTATAAACAATGTATACCCTCAGTCAAGTGGCTGGATGCTCAAGCACTATGAAACTTTAAGAAAGTGTTTTTCTCACTTACCAGAGGCAGTTACAACTGAGATCAAATGCGGATATTGCGATTCTATCGGTAAAATACACAAACAAAATTCAGTTTTTATTATTGGTGGTGGTCCATCTACAAATACAGTTGATTTTTCAAAATATGAACAGATTCCTAAGTGGACTATGAATTCATTTTTTCTAAATGAAAAAGTTAAAAATTTACAAAATGTTCAATTAGTGACATTTTTGGATGATGTCAGCTTAACTAATCCACAAATTGTAGAATTATTGAATGAAAAAAAGCCACTCGTTGTGCAGGAAATTAGTGATTTAGGATCTCATAGGATTAATAGTATAAAGCAAATGTATGATAACGTTACGTATATGCACACAAGGTATCGTTCTCGTTTAGGTGTTGGAGCAAGATTGATTGTGTTAGCAATTTTGTTAGGTATTGAAAATATATACATTTCTGGTATGGATGGATATGATGTACAAAGTTCTAAAACGCATTCTTTTGAAAGCAACAAATCACTACCAAATTGGCTTAAGCACGCTGGTCCTTGGCTACAGAAACAACAAATGGTGATATTTTGGGATTACGTGCTTAATACACTTTCGCGTAGTTACAATTTTAAAATACATGATCTATCAATTGGGCAAAGCACAGTTCAATATAAATTTATACAGGACAACTTTTAGTGAAAGATATAAATGACATTTGCGTTATAATTCAAGCTAGGCTGGGCTCTCAACGGGTGCCACAAAAGATGATTAAAGATTTTGCTGGAACCACTTTGACCGATATCGCACTGACTAAAATTAAATCATGTAAATCTTTTCCAATTCAAAATTTTTATCTGTCCGCTTGGGAAGATGAATTGAAGCAAATTGCAAAAAATCATGGCGTTCAGACATTTGATAGATCAGAAAAATCAGCTAAATCAGAGGGTACGCCAATGACTGACATGTATGAGTGGTGGGATAAATTACCGCACAAATATTGTGTTTTGGTTAATGCTTGTGCACCATTTTTAAATTCCAAAACGATTGATGATTTTGTTTCAAGCTATTGTAATAGCGACTCTGATGGCATGTTTGGTGTCATTGAGAAAAGGAACTACTTTTGGAATGATCAAAAACAAATAATTACACCGCTGACTGAGGCTGTAATGAATACAAAAACTGCAAAGCCGATTTATGAAGCTGCCCATTGTCTATACGCTGGTCGCCTTGATAAGATAGGTGATGGTGTCTGGATGGGAAATTTTAATGAACCGGGAGAAATAGAGCTGTTTACAATGTCAGAAGAAGAAATTTTTGATGTTGATTATATGTGGCAGTTTGATTTAGCAGAAACTTTGTTTAAAAGTCAATAAAGTTGTATGCTAAAATAATGAAGTTATGAATTTTTTTACTCCAACAGATGCTCAATTTTACCGCGGTGGTCACACCACTGTTAATTTTTATAATCACCATTGTGCGTCAAGAAGAGAAAAGTATGAGTATGATATTGACAACGAATATAGCAAGCACATTGATGAAGTCAATGCTATTGGCTATAGTAAAATTGAAAACTTTTTTGATTTAAATAATCTTGACGTTTTTAAACATGAAGTTTTGGATAAATTTAAAAATAAAAGCCATACTCGACTTGTTCAAAATAATACCCACGAACAAATTAACGAACCATATCTAAACACAAAGCATGCATTTAATCTTGCAACAGATGAAAGGTTTATTAAAATGGCATCACAATTTTTCAATTGTTTGCCCGGGCTTGGTACATGTAATTTGAGAAAAAGTTTTGTTAATCAAAATGCACCATCCGGAACCGGTATGTTTCACAGAGATTTTAATAGTCCTGTTAAGATATTGAAATTTTTTATATATTTAGATGATGTTAAGTTGGAAAACGGACCTTTCACTTATGTTGAGGGAAGTAATAGGCAAATGCCATCTAATCCACACTGGTCAAAATTTCATAGGTGGTCTGATAAAGATATAGAAAAAGTTTATGGTAGCGATAGGATCAAATATTTAACTGCCAATTATGGTGATTTGCTTATTGCAACCACAAATGGGTTTCATAAAGGCTTGAAAATACAAAAAGGTGAAAGATACATGTTTACTATAAATTACTTAATCCATCCAGAAATTGAAGGTGGCGACATCAGAACAGCAAAAAATAGATTTTATGTTAAACAATCTAGTGTTGATGCTTTACCAGAGTGGAAGCGACCAGTTGCTGATTTTTTGATAAAGGTGCAAGATGATCATATACGTTGATATCGACGAGACAATTTGTATGTCTCCTGAAGACAGAAATTATGCCATGGCTAAGCCGTTAAAAGATAATATTAAAAAGATTAACGAGCTGTACGATAATGGCAACACAATTATATATTGGACTGCCCGCGGAACTGGTAGTGGCATTGATTGGTCAAGCACAACTAAAGAACAATTTATTCGATGGGGCGTAAAATATCATGATTTAAAATTTGGTAAACCAATTTACGATTTGTTTATCGATGATAAAAATATAAATTCAAATAACTTTTTTAATGAGGAAAATAATGGAAGAACAGAACAATTATAAATTATCTAATCAGGCTCTTGGAGCTGTTATGATGGCATTACAAGAATCTTTGCTAAATGAAATCGACATAGTTCCAATTCTCAAAGGATTCGAGCTAGCAGATGGCGATGATGGATTGGTGGTGTTAAACCCTCCATCGGTAAGATTCTCAAACGAATCCAAGATTACTGAACAAGATTTATTAAATATGGTAGAATAACTTCATGCCAAAATACTATTATCATTGTAACTTTTGTCATGCAGATTTTTATGTTTACCACATGATGTCCGAAACACAAGAACTGTGCACTTTGTGCGAGATGCCTGATATTAGCAAATTGTTAACAAAGCCTTTGTATTTTGATAAATCAAATCAAAAATCAAAAGTTGGAGAAATTACAAAACAATATATCGATGATAATAAAAAAGTTCTTGATAATTTAAAACAAGAGGCAAGAGACAGTTATGACAAAAATTGAAATAATTTTATCTGTAGTTTGTACGATATCAATACTGCTGAACATTGGAGTATTTGCATATGCTAGAAGTGTAATCACACAGTTGTTGTCTGTATCTGAAGAGCTTGGCGATTTGAAAACTATGATTGATTCTTTTTTCATTCATAGCAAAGAAGTATATGAAATGGAAATGTTTTATGGCGATCAGACACTTCAGTCACTAATGGATCATGCAAAATCTCTTAATGAGCAATTAACGACATTTGAATACATATACTCATTAACAGAAGATGAAATTAATGACAATACAGAAACCGAAACAGAAAATTAAAAAAACTAGAAGAAAGAAGAAGAAAAATTACTACTTTACACAAGTGCATGAAGACGCAATCATAAGATACACAAATACTGATTGCATTAAAGAAAGAACCGAACTTTATGTAAATTTTATCCAACCAGCTTTTAATGAAATGGTTGACAAAATTGTTTTTACTTATAAGTTCACAAATTTGCCAAATATTGAATATTTACGTGATGAGTGCAAGATATGGCTCATGACCATCTTGGACAAATATGATGCCAGTAAGGGCTCCAAAGCCTTTTCATATTTTAGCGTTATAACCAAGAACTGGTTTATACATAAAGTAAAAAGACAACAAAAACGTAGTATGCGTGAGGTCGATTATGATAACATTGCAAAGCACTATGAAGAGCAATACCTGTCAACTGACGAATCATACCTTACCGACAGAGAAAGAGATGAATTTTGGGGCTCTTTTTATGGCGAACTAAAGTCTTGGGATGAGACCCAAATGAAAGAAAATGATTTAAAAGTTTATAAAGCAATTAATATTCTGTTTGAATCCAAAGAGGATATTGAAATTTTTAACAAAAAAGCTATTTACCTTTACCTGCGCGAAATTACAGGTCTGAATACCAAACAGATAGTAAATTCACTAAAGAAATTTAGAAAACGTTATTCTACGTTTAAAACAGGTTGGGAAAATGGTGATTTATGAAACAAGATGAGTTAGATAATTTATTTAATGAAGCGGTGGATAACATAAGAAACGATCGTAAATTAGCTAGAGAGTTTTTGAACGAAATAGCTAATGAAATCTCAAATGATACAGAGCAAAATAGACATCTAAGCCCAGTTGCGGCAAAGCACATTGAAACCATGCAAAGATCTAATGAGCAATTAGTAAAGATTATCGGTTTGAAACAAAAATCTGTCAGTGAATCTTTTGAACTATCAGAGGACGATAAGTCCAACTTGTACGATATGATTCAAGGAAACGCAAAAAATGGGAACTAAGCAATATTTTGATTGGACTGAATTTTCTACACCTGAAGAATCTGTTGATCTATTATCTAATTCAATCAGAAAAGGTATCGATTTCGATGGCTATGGAGACAAAAGAACTTTTAGAGCAGTTATGTTGAGTCCAACAATCCAGATCACCAATACAGAGGCAGAAGCATTTGGCGCCGCCTATAATATAAATGTTACAGCGACTGGCAGAAAATTTAAATTCAAGGCGAGAATCATAGACGAAAATTCTCCACATTCTTTTATTCCTAATCCCTGTAGCTTATCGAGAAATGATATAACAAAAGAATCAGCCATAAATCCCGAGTCCTTGGTTGCGATGCATACTGATGTGATTATGATGATCGATGGTGCGCATGGTATCGCAATACCTTGCGCTGGTGACATCGTAGAAATAGAATTAAAAAAGAATGATTTTTCTTATGATTTAAATATTGCTAGATTTATTCGAACGATTGCTAGAAACGCTGGCGAGTTAAGCATTGCCAAAGAAACCGGCTGCACAACAATTGCTAGAAACTTTGATACGATGCAACCTCACGACCAACCTAGACTGCCCTCGCCGAAGCCCGCCGGTGGTACCAGCGCGTTTTTCAGAAAACTTAAATCTAGTGGATTTTTTGAGGGATTTAGTGATGAATTTTTAATAGGATTAACTGCAAATGCTCAAGCAGAATCTGCATACAATGCAACTGCTGCTGGAGATCCACTAAGCTATTATGCTTCTTTAAATCAACAAGGAAGAGTAAGTAACTCAACTCTTGAAAGAGTTACAGCACGAGCTTTGAGTGGAAAATGTTCGTTTGGATATTTTCAATTAAATGTTTGTCCAACTGATGGTGGGGGATCAGAATTACTTAAACTTAAAAATATTGATCCTGTAACTGAAAAACAAAAAGCTGTAGAAGCCATAACTAATGAAGATAATCAATTTCAGTATGTATCTTTAGCACTACGTAGGATTTTTGGTGATAGAATATCATCAATACGTGATCCTTACACAGCGGCTAATGAAATATGTGTAAAATTTGAAAGACCAGCAGACTCAGCAGCTAAAGGTCGACAAAGAGGCGAACTAGCTCTTAAAATAGCTAAAAAAGTGAGCTAATATTAGTATGGTAGTATTTATATACAGCAAGAGGAACAATGTCATTTCAAGATAAAAAGCCGGGCTACGAAAAAGTAGGCGACGAAGAAACATTATACGAAAAAATCAAAGGCGCCCCAGAAAGCGTAAAGATGGTGCCCACAGATAGTGGAGTTTTTCACACAAATGTCCCCATGAAGGGTTTAAACTTCAAGCTGGGCGACGGCGAATCAGTCATTGAGCACGGCGGATGCTATATTACGTTCGGGCGCGATAGACCCGGATCAATGTTTTCAGGATATGGCGCCAGAGGTATACAAAATTCGTCAACTATTGATTTGGTTGTTGGTCGTGGAGCAAACGTTAAAAAAGGCGATGGTCCAGCTAAAGATCAAGTGGTCGGAAATATGTTTTCCGCGGATGCTGCGAGAATTTATATTAGTCAGTTAACCAAAATAGATAAAAACTTCGGTATTGCGTCAGGTGTGCCCGGACGTACTCGACCATCTTCTGGTATTGGAATTAAAGCAGACGATGTTAGAATCATAGCTAGAAGTAGCTTCAAGCTTTGTACAGGACGCGCCGATGGAGTTGAGGGGCATGGCTCACGTGGAGAAACCAACGCGCTAGGCGGTAAATCTAGCATTGCCCCGACTATTGAATTAATTGCAGGTAATTACTCTGATACAAAATATGTTTATGGCGGACTCTTCAACCCAATTGAAGGTGTTCCCTACCTACAACATGCCGTTAAGGGAGATAACCTAACAAAAGCCTTAGCTGAGATGAATGAGATTATGGGCAATATTTGGTCTGCGTTATATAATTTAGCTCTCATGCAAACTAGTCATGACACTATTAACGGTATTGATCCTTGGTGTCCTTGGATTGCCGCCATGGCACCAACTAAAAACATGGGCGCTTTGTATTTTGTCTTAATGAATTTGTGGGCTGCAAGAGTTAAGGGCACCATGTGGGAGCAGTATTATCTAGATCCCTCTGGATATAGATGTATTAACAGCCCTAACGTTTATCTAACATAAGGTTATAAAATGTCAGAATCTAAATTTTTAAAATTTCAAGATAGAGATAACGATGGATTAATCGATGTCTGTGATGATGAGTTAATAGAAACTGAGGTGCCCTGTAAGGGTCCTTGTACACCTAATCCATCAGCTATTGTCCCTAACTGGAAAATGAGAACAATTGAAGAGCCATTTCTTAATGAAAAGAAATGCTTGTATCAGGTTACTAAAGTAACGCCTTACACGAGCACAGCTCCCGGAGCGGTCATTGGATCCGGAAACAGTTATGAAATTAATCAAGCGCTGGAGGCAAGATTTTTACAGTTTAAAGAACAAGCCATACAAAGTATTTTAGATTTTTATGAAAAAGATGATTCTGACGAATCAAAATCTATTGTTTACGCTGCGATGGTTAATGAGAAATTTGACCTCGACGCAAGACCGCACTCAAGATTAAAATTATTGTACTCTGTTCCTTTTGATACAATCTATGATTTGCCCCCAGCTGCGCCTGAATCAGAGGAAGAGCAAGAGGAGCCGCCCGGTGTTGTTAAGGTTAGACTAAATGCGGGACAAGCTACCAATCATATTATTAGAGTTCGTAAAGGCTTAAATTTATACGGTAGATTACTAAAGGTTTATCGTGGTCTTGGAGAGGGAAATTGTTATTTTGTAAACGACAGGACAGTTTTTAATCTAGAAGATTATGGCGACGATGCGCTGTTTGGAAGTGGTATTCTTAGTAGAATGTGGAATGCCTTCGAGAGCTTTTTGGATGCCAAAGGGTTCAGACTTCCCGGTGAGTTTTTTGGTGTTTTTAGCAGTGATGAAAGAATTACAAAATTTGAATTTGTATTTGATAATTATAGATTAGTAAAATTAAAATTATGGACAATTGAATGTGGAAACAAGCCACACATATTTGGTAAAAGAAAACTTAGACCACTAAACGCTCAAGGTGGCTGGAAAGATAGAACAGCCTGTGCATACATGGCTAATCTTTCTAGTATGTCTGCCCAACTTAACGCTAGGGTACAAATACCATGGCAAAAATTTATAGAGCAGTACACGTACCCTAAAGTATTTTTTGATATCAAAGAAGAGAATGTAAGACCAACAATAGGCTCATGTCTTACGGAGGCTTTAGCAGATGAGTTTAAAGAGCTTGGTCAAGATATCATGGACGAAGTTTTTGGTATTGGTGATGCCTTAGCTTATCAATTTAGAAAATCTATTTGTCGAGATTCAATTCAGGACTCACTAGCAGATGATCTGTTAATTGGTACTTACCCCGGAGAGGTGCCGGCGGATATTACAAAAATGTTTGGACTCGCACAAGAGCAGGCTTTTATGAAGCTAGCAAAAGATGATAATGTCTTCGTTGTACTTTGTGCTGCAGTGTTTGCATCAACAACAAAATTTGGTCCTGCCAAAGCCGCTCTTGAAAGAATTCATAGGTTTGGATTGCAGCGGATTAAGGTATGTGGGCTATTTGACTTACTAGTTGATGTTATTCAATGCTTAACTGGTGGATTAACACTAGACGAAGCACTGAGAAGCTTGGTTAACAGTGCGTTGGGTAATATGTCAATTGAATTATTTGGCGTATTATTCCAAGATCTCCCAGCAGATCGAAGAGCAGCACTTGAGGCACAAGTTAGGCAAGCATTAGAAGAGGGCGGCGGTATTGTTGGAGAGATCCCTAAACCATGGGAAGTACAGCAGATTATTGATGCAGAAAGAGAGCAACTAACTCAAGACAACTTTGAAGGTACGGTACCACCTCCAGACTATAAGCCCCCCACTGAGGGTAAATATGAAAGAACTATTGTTGAACAATATGACTCTGGTATAAGTGAATTGCAGAACATGGATGTTGATAATGTCATGCAGGTTTATGTAAAAGCAATTATTGAACTTTATAGCGATAACTTGTTGGAATTAATCGATGAACTTAATAAGTTCCCCGGCGCTCAAATTGTTACTTCAATTATTGCACTTTTAGATTGCCCTCATCCGCCCCTGTTAAACCCGGGATTTGATGACTTTATTAAATCACTAGTGTTCCCTTTCTGTCGTAACATGCAAGAATTTAGCATTGATAGAATTGTTTTTGAAAACCCTCTGCAATATTTACCAACTTTTACTGATATCACCAAAGCCATTTGGGATGCAGCAAAGCTGGTGATAACATATCTGATTTTCCAAATTATTATGCTAGTAATGATGAAAATTTGTGAAATTATTGGTAACGCAATTTGCGGCGCCCTTGAACTTACAGGCGATATAGTAACTGCTTTACCTGCAGCGATGGCAGGCAAAAAGAATCTAACGGATGTAATTAGGGAGTCAATCTGTGGTCCCGAAGTATCAGACAAAAAAGTTGAGGATACATTAGTTGATATGATGAGTCAATTGGGCTTAGGCGCCGCGGCATTTGCAAACAAGGGCGATACAGTGCAGTTTGGACTGGATTTATCTGCAGCAACAACAGAAAGAGAATTAACTGAGGCACTGTTAGGGCAACCATCTGCGGCTTTCTTAGAAATTGTTGATCAACTAGTTGAGTTTGAGTATCCACAATTTAGGGATGCTTTACCAAATAGAACTTCGATTGGTAGACTATTTGCAAACATAGGAAATATAACCCCAGTAAACTACAAAGCACAATTAGAGGACTTCTTGTCTCAACCACCAGACAATGAATTGACACCTGCAAACCCAAGTATGTGCGCAAACCCGGAACAGATACAAAGGTTCAGAGAACTACGTTGTGAAATTTTAGAAGGTAGAGCATCACCAGAGCAGTGCCACGAAATGTTTTGTGACATGAGGGAAGATATGCTTGAAGATTTAAAAGATTTAGGCGATATTTTGCACGGCGGTCTTTCAAACCATGTCAAAAAGAATTTGCCACCGCTAGTTGGCGAACCCGGATGTGACGATGGTATCTTCCCATATGAGTCACCACAACAAACAGCAGTTGCAACTCAGGTTCTTAAAGGTAATCTAGATATGCTTAAAATGGATTATGCAACCGATATGCTTGGGAATGGTAATTTTTGGAATACTGATGCATCATGGGGCTTTATGAACATGGTTCTCAGCGACACTAACGGTAATCCACTAACAGCACACCACAGAAAGGCATATAACAATAAAGAGTATGTTAACTTTGCAACTAACTTAGCAAACGGTGGTGAGTCAACAAGCGGCTTCTTTTCAATTTTCCAAAGCAGCCAAGGCTTTAGTGGTCAAATAGGTCAATTTCCATATTATGTTGGTGAATGGATGAGAAGACAATTTTTGAATGCAGGCTATCATACCCCCGAATTTGATAAAGCAGAAATCAAGCCGGGATTTTTCGGATTAAGAGACGTTGGAATGGATCTTTACAAATCTATGGAAAATGGATTTGTGTCAAGGAATAGTTCGACCGGCGGTAGGGATTTTAGAATAGATTTTGAGGAATTACAATACAACAATTTATTTGGCTCATTAACACAAGGTGTCAATTTGTTTATGGTGCCTGATTTTGGATATAATGTTAGCTTAAGAGTTGATAACTCCGCGGAGCAAGTAGTTGTCACAAGAGAAGTTAGGAAAGGCAACGGTGTTGGTGTCCGCGCCGACGGCGAAGCTGGATCTGGTCGTCATGTCGAAACTGCAGAAAGAGTTGGCTGTGACATACTTCTAGACTTTAGGGACAACTCTGCAGGGATGAGAAAGCCACCGACTAGATATGTTGGTTCTGATAAGGTTTGGGCTTCTTCTTTTGGTTTTGGAGAAACGCCCGGTAGTCATTTAGATGAGTGGTCTTATGGTTTTGAATTGCATTGTTATTATAGCGATATACATGTTGATGATGAAGGTCGAACAATAAACAGACCTGACGATAATGTTAGAATAGACCTGATAGAAAAAGTCAATTTTGGTGCTGATTATTTAGGACCTCTTGGTAAAAACCTTGAGGATCAAATGACTAAAATAGAGCCTTTTGATCTTCCAAACTGGATTGAGAGCATACCAATTGTTGGCTGGGCTATTGAGGGCGTAATAAATTTGATATTATTACCTTTCACTCAAATAATTGCAAGAAATATTCACAGGGCTCTGTTGAGAGCAAGCGAAAAAGTCATGCGTGTCAGAGAATTTGAGTTTTTATCAGTCGATGACGGACTAGACGTATTTAATGCTGTTTCTGATGACCCTAATCAGCCTAAAATTACAGATTATCCTAATTACGCAAAAAGTAGATTAGGATTACAAACACATGCGCCTCCAGTGCTGTTATTATCCGATATGTTAGGTATCACACCTGCTGCAGCAAAAAATGAATATGATCAAACAACGACTGCGCTCTATAGAAGAATGTGTCGTGAAATTGGGGATGTTGATCGAGAGAAACTGGAAAACTCTATGGGTGGTAAGCCATTAATGTATCCCGGCACCGGCGGCGGATGGCTTTATGGTGCAGACTATGATTTCTTAACTCCCAGTGATATTGAATACGGTATTGAGCGTAACGGAAGATTTGTACCGTACTACTCAACGGCATTAGAAGAAGAAGACATGGTGTTGGGTATGAGTAGAGATCAATACAATGCCATGAAAGATCCCAATAGAAAAGCCGACGATGCTAGAGTCATTTATTTAGATCCGGGCTTATTCGGCGGTAGCTATTCTAGCCCTAATCTGTACATAAAGCCTTTAAAATACACAGGTTGGATGGGTTTTGTGCAGGTGTTTTTTCCAGAATATACACCTTGCAAGCCGCATTCTCAAGATGTAGTTGATTTTGATGAAATCAATCAAATGATTATGAAGTATTTTCCCAACTTAGCAGAGGATCCACGATTATCTTTGGATCCTGAGTGTGTTAGGGAAACACCGTTTAATAGAATCATGAACCGCGCTGCAAAAATGGGTATGTATTCATTAGTTATAGCTTCTGTCAGAATTTATGCTGCCACACATATCTTCAAGACGCTCGGAACTTTTGCAAAAATAATGCCAAAATTTCCTGATAATTTTAGTTCTATTTATTCTGCATATATTGTTGAAAGAATGGAGGAAGACTTTAAAAACGCCCAAGGCTGGTTTGCTGAAGCCTTCAATAGCTTTAAGGATGACGAGTTTTGGTATGGGTTTTTGGAACAATCCGTTGAGTGTTACGACTTTTTAGTTGAAAATGGGGAAATAATACCTCCACCCCAAGGCGGTTACCTACAAGGTGCGTTTGATACAATTAACGATTTACAAACTTCGTATGCCTTTCCTTATCGACAAACCACAAGAAGAACTTTTACTGATGGCGATGGTAACAAAGTAAGACAAGTTGTCTTAGGTTTATGGGATGCAAAGATGGCTGGTGAAGCCGGATTTTTCCAATCACTTAAGGGATACCGTTCAGATGAGGCTTTTGAAGGTGTGCAGTCGGTTGAAGAAGAGGCAAAATTAATTTTACAACAATTGGTAAATTATGAGTTGACTAAAATGGGAACAAGAATGGTTGAGAACATGAGACAGTATGGATTCAACCCGACAATATTTGATTTAGATTACTTTATATTCACTGAACTGTCCCAAGGTGGAGAGGGTCTGTATTTTGTTGGACCTGAAAAAGTAGAACAAGTTATTGGGTTGCCTGATCCTAGTGATGAAAATTTCCCCGGACCTTATTATACTAGTGGTGGTGAATTCAGAGTGGCTATCGACAAGGATGATGCTAACGAGTTTGGATATGGTGATGAGTACATCGGTTATTATCACGGTCATATCGACGATGATGGTGATGTTGTCTATATGCAAGGAGAGTATCATACCAATGAGCCGCATGATGTACTAACACCGATTGACGACTTAATTCAAGTTGGAACTCAAGGCTACTTCACTAAACGACAGGACGTTGAAAACCCTCATGCCGGCATTCCAGAGGGTATTACAGATGCTGAAGAATACAGACAAGCTAGACAAAGCCAGTCATCTCCATACCCACAAATAAACCAAACCTTTGTGCCTTTGGGTGACGTGGCTAGGTTAAATTCAGCTCCTGCAGGTAGCGCCGACAAGCCTTTTGGTATAGAAAAATATGTTTCTATTAATGGTACCAAATATAGTCCGGAAAACGCGAAGGCAATTATTATGAGAAACGATCCAATGCTCAGAATATCTGATGTATATCCCGGCACCTTAAGACTGGTTTATAATGCTCAAGGTCGTGCTATAGGTCTAGATGGTCATCTTGGAGTCAGATATGGTCTTAATTTCTACTATGGTGGCAGTAAAAAATTAATAACATCAGTTGAGGTTGATGCCCTAGATCTTAGAATCAATCAATTTAATGATCAATTAGCTAATAGTAAGTTGTTGTACTGCTTATTAGAAAATTTAAAAAACGATCCAAAGTATAAGTTATTGACAAATTATATTTTTTCGTTGAAAAAAATTAATGGTATTTTAGCGATCTACAACGATTTCGGATTTTTATCATCCATTGGAGAGGTTACTCCCGGTATGGGTGATCACACAGCGTGGCTTCCCACAGGATTTGGTGGTCAGCTTTTAGGTATCTTGTTTGGCATTAAAGCAGGAAACGTTACAGAAAAGAGCCACTGGCTTAATGATTCTGAATTTCCTCAAGTTCGAGTAAAGCCGGGCTCAAGAGCTTATATACATAGAACTGAAAGGGTAGAAGAGTATCCAAATGAAGGCGCCGCAAGCTTTCTGCAGCTAATGTTTCCATTCTTACCAAATTACGATGATCCAATTGAGGTCACCGTTGTCGAGACAGATTTAAACAAGAGCGGTACAACTGGTAACGAAGGATGGCAGCACTACGATGATAGACAGCCCGGATTCTTTGGTGGTCTGTGGGTATGTGAATGGGATAGCTGGGATAGAAAATTACTGAGAAACAGCAAGAGTAGAATTAAAAGATTATTCAAGACATATTACTATTCTAGAGACTTCCAGCCCGGCGACGACTTACTGGGTCCTGATGAAGATCCGGCTAAGCTTTGGATCAAAAATCTTAAAACTAGAATGTTCCCAACCCCGGGCTCTGGTATGTTACCATGGTGGTCAAGAGGAAAACTTAAATCTAATCCTTATAATGCTAAAGGTGAACTTTGTACCTCAAAAAATTAATGAGCTACTTACTATAGGAATCTAATATGTCTTCACTAAGTGTAAAATTACCAATAACCAGAGATACTGCCGATGGTTTTAAAATGATTCGGGATTTTCAAACCTTAGTAAGACAGAATTTTAAAATGTTGATCTTAACAGCCCCGGGCGAAAGAGTTATGGAGCCCGAGTTTGGTGTTGGCTTAAGAAACTTTTTATTTGAAAATTTTAATAACTCGGTTTACATTGAGATAGAATCAGAAATTAGGAAGCAGGCAAGTATTTTTTTGCCAGTGATAGA
>MDSZ01109947.1_pt1 | contig 18060 bp, 13 predicted proteins | sample 811201 | NCBI WGS metagenome assembly MDSZ01 (sample SAMN05326647, study PRJNA326480) | marine metagenome | isolation source: seawater | place: Indian Ocean: North | collected 2010
CCATTTTTGGTGCGGACTTTGATGCATCATCATCATCATCATCATCATCATCATCATCATCGATTGGAAGACGACGACGACGACGACGTAAACGACGAGATGACGACGACGAAGAAAGGCACGCGCCCCTCGCGAGGGCCAAAATGCGTCGGGTTCGCACTCGGGGCGGACGTTTTAGTACGTCCTCATCATCAGAAAGAGACATCATCATCATCATCATCATCATCATCGGGCGTCAAAGTGAAAGAAGCGCTTCAAAAGGCCATCGAGTTCTGGGCGACGCGGGCGAAGTGCGCGTCCGTGGTACTCTATTTCGATATCGAGTGCGAACGAAGCGCGCGACGATACGCGAATGAAGTGATGGAGATATGGGCGGAGAAGGAAAATCGAACAATACGAAGCAAAAAGAGGAGCGAGAGGAGAAGAAGAGGAAGGACCGTTCGAGTGAAACTGTATTCGAAGGAGACGCCGCCGGGGAAAACGGAGGCGATTGGAGAGTACTTTTTGGACACCGGCGAAGACGTCGTCGAGGAAGATTGGGCGAATGGACAAAACGATGGATGGCTCGCGCGGTGGTGGCGGTCGTCGTCGGTGTCGCTATCATCATCATCTGCACGTCTGAGAAGAACCACCGCGAGGAGGAGGAGGAGGACGACGGCGGCGTCAAAGAAGAAGACGAACGACGACGACGACGACGACGACAAACCGATGGATATCATCGTGCTGACTTCGTCGACGGGATACGACATCCTCTCTGGTTTCACGAAATCGTTGAAACAACGACGACGAAAAATGTCGAGGACGAACGAAGAGAAGGAGACGTTTTTATCCTCGCTTTTGCCCTCTTCAAAGGGTTCGAAATCGTCGTCTTTAGAACCGCCAAAGCCAAAAACGGTCGCGTTAATCGAACAGGAATTGAAAGTCAATTTCCTCGAAAACCAACTCCCAACGCCAGAACTTCTCGTTTCAGTGAGCCAAGTTTTCTCGGTCGGTAAATTCCCGGGCTTTTTACTCTCCAAGTGCGAATTGGCACACGTAGAGTCAATCGAGAGGATGACGGAGGACGCCGTCCATCGAAAGATTTTGCGGGAGTATTTACGGTCCTTTCAAAGGTTTGGTTCTTAGTTCCACACGCGCGCATGCGGTGCACGGCACGTAGTCAATAGAGAGCAGATAGAAAGACAGAAAAAAGAAAGAAAGAAAGAATGAATGAGCGAGCAGCGAACGCGATAGAGAGCACGGGGTAGAAGATTTGAAAAGCATATATATAAAATTTTGAATACCTAGTACTAATTCGGATTTGTCTCGTCTTTGAAGCCGCCAAAAAAATCTGTGCATTTCATTTACTTCGAACGCGCTTTGAAGCGAAGCGATGTCGTCGTCGTCGTCGTCGCTCTCGAACGCGCACTTTGAAGCCTATTACCGCCATCAGCTTGGCGACAGCACGTTCCAGTCGGTCCTCCAAACGTTACGAAACCCGTTACCTTTAACGTTTCGACTCACGCGAAACGGCCACGAAAGCGCGTCTGCGCACGCGTTGAAACGACTCCTGGAGGACGAAGCCGGGAAGAAGAAGAGAGGCGTTTTGCGATGCACGCAGATTGGGTTCTTAGACGATGCGAGAACGTACCAACTCGATGGAATACGAGTCAACGACGAGGATGTGAAAACGAAGCATCCGGATGTGCACCAATTTTTGGTGAGAATGAACGAAGGAGGCGATTTGAGCAGGTATGTGGTACATGCGTTTAATACTCTACTGTTTGTTCGTTCTCGAATTGCGTCGACATCACAAAAAAGCGGGCGGCGTCGCGTACACCACTTACGCATTCACGTTTTCTCGTAATAATACGTTTTGATGTGCAGGCAAGAACTCGTCTCGATGATACCGGTGAAACTCTTAGACGCGCAACCGCACCACCTCGTCCTCGACTCTTGCGCATCTCCCGGGAGTAAAACGTCGCAAATATTAGAAGTCATGCTCGACAAGCACGCGTCTGGTGCGGTCGTCGCGAACGATGCCTCTTTACAACGCGCAAATTTACTCACGCATCGATGTTATCGACTCGAAGCCGCGGCGAAGAATTTACTCGTCATCAACCACGACGCTCAAACTCTACCTTTAGAATTGGAAAATACGTTTGACCGAATATTATGCGACGTGCCGTGTTCTGGAGACGGAACGTTACGGAAAAGCACGGATTTATGGAAAAAATGGTCGAATTCAAGCGGCGTAGAGTTACACTCGATTCAAGTAAACGTCGTGACGCGAGCGTTGAGGTTATTGAAACACGACGGAGGCGGAAGACTCGTATATAGCACGTGCTCTTTGAACCCTCTCGAAAACGAAGCCGTCGTCGTCGAACTGTTGAAGAGAAGCCAGGGCGCGATTCGATTGGTCGATTGCTCGAAAATGCTGCCAGGTTTGAAACGATTGCCCGGTTTGACCGAATGGTCCGTCCAAGATTTGAAAACTGGAAAATGGTACGATACGTACGACTCGTATGCTAAAGACAACCAAACGCGAAGTACGAAGATTAAGAAGAGCATGTTTGCGTCTAAAACTACGAATCTTGCACACAATCTCGAGCGATGCTTCCGCATTCACCCAGATTTAAACGACACCGGCGGCTTCTTCGTTGCCGTCTTTGAAAAAGTGAAACCGCTACCGATGGAAATGATTGCTCTCGACGCAAAAGAGGAACAAAAGTTATCTAGAACGACAAACGCGGACACTAAAAAGTGGACGAAGGCAAAGATTGCGCCGGTATTTAGCGTGGGCACAGATGATAAGGAATTCAAAGCGGTAATAAAAAGGATAAAAACAAAATACGGATTTGACGTGAGGAAGAAAGAAGAGAGCGGAGGGATGGAGATGATTACGAGAAACAAGACCGACAGCGTGCCGAAACGAATTTATTGCCTCTCTAAAGGCGCGAAATCGATTCTCGATAAGTGTAATCGAAATAATCAAGAACAAAAACTTCGAATCCTTGCGTGCGGTTTGTGCGCGTTTGAGCGACAACCAGTACACAAAGGAATACTCAAAAGTCAATCCGACGAGAGCAATTGCGAGTTCCGCTTCACGCAAAAAGGATGCGAACTATTCCAAGATTGCATCTCGAAGCAAGTCGTCCGCGTGTCGCCGAAAGAGTTAGAGAATATGTTAGCACGACAACAAAAAAAACAATCGATAACATCAAAACCAAACGCACCGCTGTGTATCGACGGCAAAACGAAGAAAAAAGTCTTGAACGAATGTGAACGAGGCTGCGTCATTTTAGCCGTGCGTGGGAAGAGCTCTGGATCTGGGAATAAAAGGAAATTAGAGGAAGAAGAAATCGCGGCGATTAGTCCGGTGACCATCGCGTGTTGGTTTCCACCATCTAAGAAGAAGCGTTCAGATGGTAAAAGCAACGACGACGACGACGACGACGTTACTTTGACGTTAATGTGTTCCAAGAGCGAAGGCGAAGTCCGATTAGAGCGTTTGCGAGAGCATTTGAAATTGAAACTTGTGAACTAAGGTGTAAACTATACAGACGAGAGCATAGAATTGAACAGAGACGCAACCGAATCTACCTCCAATTGATCCAACGAATCACTTTTCATCGTCCAATCGCACTTATTCGCGCTAACTTCCGCGATAAATTCAATCAAATACCATTTTGACGACATCATCGTTTGCGCGTAGACGTAAAATTTCATCTGTGTCGCGTCCCCACCGGATGCCGCCGTAGCGAAGCCGTTCGATTTCAATCGGTCGATAAACGACGACGTCGACTGTACCATTAAAACCCCGAGTGATGGAGAAAATATAACGGATTGCTTCTTCGCGACTTCCGGAAAGAATTGCCAATTGAGCTGAAATTGACTGGGATCTAGAAACGGATTTGAACTGAGCGATGATGTTGTCGCGGCAGCGATCTCTTCATCGTCCGCTTCAAAGTCGTCGAACTGCAACAGAGACGTCTCTTGATCCAGTTGCTGTTGTCGTTGTTCATTGACATCTTCTTCCTCTTCTTCTGTCTTCTCTGTACTACTACTATTATTCCTACCATCGATAAATTTCTTCTCTTCGAGCTCGTACGTAATCGCCAGCGTGTCCATCTCTTCAAATAAACGTTCGAATCGTTCTTGCTCTTCCAACTCTTCGCTGAATTGAACCGATGGCGATTTACGGGCTAAAAGTAAATCGCTCGCAATCTTACTACTGGACGATGAAGAACACATCAAGCTTCCGTACACGTTCACCGTTGCGCGCGCAGACGGATCTGAATCTTCCGTCGCGCACCACTTCAAACACGTTTCAAACGCCTTCCTCATTTCCGGCGCGCGTTTGCAGAACAATTTTAACGATGCAAAGAACGTTTCTGTTCGAATCGTTGGGTACAATTCCTCTGGCAAATTTTCAATCGAAGATTCCAACGCGTACGGCGCGCCTTCGATGAAACCAGAAGCGCCGAATTCGCCCAGGAGCCACAACAACATCGATCGAGCTCTCGTTATGGATTTGGTCGTCGCGTTTGAAACAACCGTCGTCGGAGAGAACATATCCGGCACGGAAAATTGCACTGATTCTAATGCGCTTTCAACAGCTTTACAGCAGATGGATCGACACTCTTTCGATTCTTCTTCGTCTTCGTCGTCTTCTTCATTACTCGAGCATTGTCGTAAACACAAACCAATTTCGATTAAACTATCTGCTTTCACGCTTGGCACACTCGTTTCCAAGAACAATTCGCATATTTTCTTCGTCACCATCAACCTCTTCTCTGCGTTCATCATCGCAAAACTCTCTTTCTTTTTCCTCGCCACGCGACCTATGGCTTTCATCGCCAATCTCGCAAACTGTTCGTCTTGCACGTCATTGACGTATTCGAACAATTCCTCGACGATATTCACGCAATTTTGCGCGTCGGTAATTAAAGATAACGTTCTCAATTTGCACCTCTTAATTTCGAACGAATCCGCGTTGACGCGCACGTAGAAAGATTTGTAATCGGTCACGAACGCAATCGGTGCACGATAGGCAAGGAGTTTCAAGTGCGCCCAGACGACGGCGGATGTTTCGATGCCGCTCGTTTGCGCGGTGGCTAACGTTAACAGAGATGGTTTTATTCGTTCGTACACTCGCTGGTGCGTTAACGGGTCGTTTTTCGTCAGTTCTAGAAAGATTCGGGAGGTGGCTAACGCGATGGACGTGTTCGGCGAGGATATCCTCGATTCGAGACTGTTCATCCACTGGTACTTCACGTCGTCTGGTAATGACGGTATTCGTTTGCTATTGTTCGCGCCGTTTGCCAAGACGGCGTAATTATAGGTCAGCTTCAAGACCAAATGTTGCGATAACTCGCCAAAATCGCGGATTTTGTTTGTCAAAGCGGTGAGTAAAGCTGCATTTTGTAACCGCGCGTCGGATTCGCCAAAGATTTCAACGATTGTCACTAAAGCGTTGGCGACAACGTTGGCGTCGCGGTCTTCGAGTAAGAGTTTTTCAACAGTTTCTAATATTCCAGAATCGTTGAAGGTATTCACGTCGTCTTCGGACGAAGAAGAAGAAGAAGAAGAGCAGCACAACCGATACACTTTCAAACATCCGAGACACGCGGCTTTTCTCGCGTACGGATGCTCGTCTCTCAACCCTTCTTTCACGCACTCGATCAAATATTCAATCAAACGTTTACTCCTCAAACTCGTCATCGACCGAATCGCCAACCCTCGAATCGTCGGATCCTCGTGTTTCGTATCCTTTTGCAACGTGTTGATCGTCATCATCGTCAACTCTTCGCTCTCTTTCCCTTTATCCGAATACACGCCGATGTAATGGTACAACATTTTTTTCGTCGCGACGTCGCTCGTCGCCGCGTTCATCAGCACATCCGCGAAGAGAGAGGACAAATCTATGTTCAGCGTCAACGCTTGTATCAATCTGTGCATCACTCGAGACAAAGATGATGATGAAAAGAAAGCATTCAAAAAAGAACAAGGTCAGCGCGGCGCGAGGCCCATCGCGCGTCGACGCGAAAGAAGACACCAAAAAACAACGCCCTCCCACTCTCTTCTTCTTCTTCTTCTTCTTCTTCTTCTTCTTCTTCTTCGCCGAATAACACGCTCGAGAAAAGAAAAAAATTACCTTTGGAAGACGAGTCGCCGTTCCTCTTCCAATCGCATTTTCGACGAGGCATCGGATCCGGATTGTCCGGCGTATTTCTTCAGCGTCTGCGAGAGTTCCCGCAACTCGTCCCGTTTTCGAGGTTGTTGCGCGTTGTTGGTGTTGGTGTTGGTGGTGGTGGTCGTGCCACCTCCTCCTCCACTCGTCGAGGACATCATCGTCATCGTCATCGCGCGCGCGCGCGTCAACAAAAACGTTTTTGAAGTCCAATCTTGAGAGAAGAAAAAGTCGTTATAGAATTTTTGTCCCACAACAAAAAACCCTAAACCCTAAGCAAAGACCGTTACACAAATGTGACGCATCGATTCCTGTTACAATGAAGTTTTGTCACAAAAGTGACACTTTTTGATGCGAATGCTGCCAAGGTCGAGGACCTCTGCTTTGCGAGCGGCAACACGGGCCAACGCCGCCGCCAAAGAAGCCGCCAAAGAAGCCCAAAAAGAAAAAGGACAACGCTGCGTGTGCTCGTCTTCGCGCATCCTCCTCCTCTTCCTCCTCGAGCATTCTCATCGCGGTGTAGGAGAGACGGGAAGACGTGGTGTGCCGTTTTCATCGTCCGCTTCAACATCATCATCATCATCATCATCATCATCATCATCGTTCCCGAAGAAGACGACTTTGAAGAAGAGAACAAAGAAGAACTTTGGGGAGTATTATTATCGTCGTCGTCGTCATCATCATCATTGCGGAAACACCACCACCACCACCAATCGCGCCACCGCCGAATCTGCCGCCGTCTTTGCGCTGGAGAGACGACTGTTTTTCACGAGAGCAACACCACCTTTGTCGACGCCGGGGTGGTGGTCTCCAACGCTGCGCTTCGCGGGGAAGAATGATGATGATGATGATGATGGCTTTGATGGAAGAATCGATGCAAAAGATGATGAGTACGATGCAGACGCGCGGGACGACGACGACGACGACGACGACTTTAATAATAATAATAATAATAATAATGATGATGGGGGGGAAAACACGGACCCGATCGTAGACGAGAGTTTCACGACGGCCGATTTTGGATATAAGAGACACTATCAAGGTACGACTCTACGATTCTACACCTTCCTTATTATGCTCAAACTGACATCGGATGCAACTACTCCCCTTCTTCTCTTCGTTTCGCTTCGACGAAACAACAGTTGGTCGCGATATACTGAACACGGGCGAACCGTTAGCGGCTTCCGTGACGACCATAACCTCCGCGGCCACGTCGTCGTTCGCCAACGCCATATATCGATTGGATGTGACGACGGGCGCGTGCAGAGGCGCCGGGACGTGTGGGAGAGTGAACGTGATTTTGATCGGCCAAGATGGACTCACGTATCCGTTTGATTTAGAGTACGCTGCTGGAGACGTGCCCGCGTTTACGAGAGGGTCGACGTTGCCGTTTCGGGTGGCGGTGGCGGCACATTTAGGACCGATTCGGAGAGTGAGGGTGAGGTTGTTTCCGGAAGACACGTCCACCGGAAGAGGGTGGTTTTTAGAAGATATCGGTGTGAAATGCGAGAAAACGAACGAGTCGTATAAGTTTACCTGTCGAGACTGGTTTGGGCCCTCCGACGCAGACGATACGGTGTCGCCATATAATCGAGATTTAGAGGTGACGACGGTGAAGGATGACTTTGAAGTCGCGCTAGAGCGAGAGCAAAGGATGAAGGTGAGAAGAGAAATGGGCGATTTCGTCTTTGACGTCGGTGCGGCAACGATTCCTCACCAAGATAAAATCAAGGAAGGCGCGAGGGCGAAAATGTCAAAGTCGTTTGGGTACGGCGGCGAGGATGCGTATTTCGTCGAGACAAAAAGTAACTCGAAAAGCAACAACAACAACAATAATAATAATAATAACGACGACGACGATAAGAGCGCGCGCAGCACCGAGTTGTCATTAGGCGTCGCTGATGGCGTGTACATGTGGCGATGGAAAGGCGTAGATGCTGGTTTATATTCTAGAGCGCTATTAAGGGAAGCCGCGAAGACGTTTTTGAGTAGTTCAAGAATAGGTGGATCAAAGTCAGACGCGTCGGCGGTGTCATCGTCAGATAGAGCTTCTCCTTCGGAAGATTTAATGTCTACTTCTGACCCATCATATATGCTTGAACGAGCGTTTCAAGCCGTCACGGAAAAGAATTTGAAAGGCTCTACTACGTGCGTGTTGCTCACTTTAGATCCGCGATTGGGCGTGTTGAACGCGGCGAACATCGGAGACAGCGGATATCTGGTTGCCAGATTACATTCAGGAGCTTCATTATTGTCATCATTAAATGGAAATGACTGCGTGAAACCAGAGAGATACATCGCGTATCGATCTCCTCCTCAAGAGCACGATTTCGGTCGCCCGTTTCAACTCGGTCATCACAAGGCTACCGATAAGCCATCGGACGCGATGTTGTCCACCTTCTTCTTAGAAGACGACGACGTTATTGTCGTCGGCACGGATGGACTGTGGGATAACGTCTCTGAAAAAGAGATACTAGCGGTTATTGAAAACCGAATAAAGTCTAATTCTGCATCATCATCATCATCATCATCGTTATCATTAGATTCGAATCAGACATTTATGAATAATAAGAAAGAAGTCGACGCGTGCGCTAAGGAAATAATCCAAAAAGCATTTGAACACGCGAACGATCGAACGAGAACGACGCCGTATAGCTTAGCTGCTACGGAACATTTTGATATGGTATACAGCGGTGGTAAGAAGGACGATATTACCGTTTTAGTGTGTAAGATTAAAAATCGGTACCAGCGATGATGATATGCTGCGTTTAGTAAGAAGTTTACAGAGGAAGTTGGGAGAAAAAGAGAACCAAAAATAGATCCTCTCTCTCTTTCTTCACAAAAAAATCGTACATGTCTCATCGCAACACCGAACCGTTCGTGGACGCAGACGAAAATTTCGATCGCCTCGCGGAAGTGTGCAAGACAATCAGAAGCAAAGCCAGAAGCAACGCCATTTGGTTGGACGAGTTGCGTCGACAGCAGCAGCAGCGGTCAACGATACCGCCGCCGCCGCCGCCGAATACTCAAAATTCTTCTTCCGAGACTACATTGGTTTTATCCTCAAAAATTTTCCAAAACATCTCCATTTTGCGCGAGTACCACAAAACCTTAGGCGAACTGATCGACGTGGAAGATGAATGCGTGAAGATTCAAAAAGAAAAAGATGGATTGACGAAAAAATTGAGCGATTTGAAGTCAAAGCGCGCGACGTTAGTGGAAGATTTTGAGTTTCTTTCGAAAACTCAGGACATGCTCTTCTGTTTGTCCGTTGGAACGTTCGTTGGTTGGGCAGCGACAAAGTTGTTCCTTAAAGAGTAAATGCAAGTGCAACGATGACGTTTGATGCTGAATGATAGAAGAGAAAAATTAGAAAGAAAGACAAAAGAGTTCTTCGCCTGTACAGTAATATAGTTTTTTCACCTAGACGTAGCGCGCCGCGAGTTTTACAAAAACAGACGGGATTATAAAGTCACCACACTCAGATTCATCTCCGACTTCCAGACGTACCCATCACCTGGTAAAACCACCGGTTTCACCGCACACGCGTTTTCGACGCACGCGAACTGTTTATAACACTGCGGCATATTTTTGTGTGGATTCCAAATCACGTGGTCTCTCCACCCGCTCGTGTTTTCCACGCTTACCGCGGCACCGTTACCGACGTGTAAAAGCACCTCTGGATCCGTATTCAAAAATATCGAGTCCACTAATTTCGTACCAAACGTCACTCTATTTTCATCGTACGTCATCAACGGTGGATTCTTCGCGTCTATTTCTTTATCCATGTACGATTTGCCTTTCAAATTTCCCGTCGCGTATACGTTTTCCGAATCTGTGGCGTCCACCACCTCTATGTAACTGTGCAACGCCGCGGTAAACTCCAACTTATCTTTCAATTCCTTCGCGCAATTCTTCACGCAAAATTCGCACTTCAACTTATCTCTTCTCAAAGTCACTTCGTACGTGCATTCAAACTCAAATGGCCACATCTTCTTCGTCTCTTCATTCGATTTCAGCGAGAACATAACCGCCGGTTCCGGGTCGTCCGGATTGACGTCCGCGGAGGTCCCCACGACTTCCCATCTCATGTTTCGCGCGAACCCGTGTTGCTGCGACATCGGACCGTTCATCCCAAATTGTGGGAAACATATCGGGATGCCTCCTATTTTGATGCCATCAAATCAATCGACATAAAAAACCAATCGCACAAAGAAAATAATGTTTACCTGCAATGGGGACCGTCTCGTCCCATTTCGCGTCTGGTCTCACGAACAGCACTTCGTCTCCCGACGGTTGCTTCCAGGACGCGCAGTTCGCCCCGAACAGGTACACTTTCGCCGAGCTCCCGTTCTCGTGCGTCAGCGAGGCGAACGGTGCAGACTTTCTTCCTTCATCCTCCTTCTCGAACGACACAGATTTCGCGATGGAAAATTGCTCGTTCAAGCGACGGATGATGCGCTCTTCTGCGTCGTTTACGTCCCCGTTTATCGTGGTGTTGTTCGCGACGACGAAAAGTGCTCGTCCTCCTCGCTTTTGTTTTCGAGACGAGACCCCGGTCGTCGTTCGAGCGATGATACTCCTGGCGGCAAAAGCGGCCGTCGTCATGTTATTTATGCAGCTTTTCATCGATCCAATTCGCCATTTTCATTTCTCTCTCTCTTTCTCTCTCCGAGCACACACGAAGAGAACAACAACCGTCCTCCAAAAGCATCGCCACGAAAACCGGAAACCGCTCTTTTCTTTTTTGTGTGTGTGTCTCTACCAGAGAGGAGGTCGAAGAAAAAAGTCCTCAGAACGTCACGCACGTGTCTTCTCTCCGACATCATCATCATCATCATCATCATCATCATCATCATCAACAACGAAGATGAAAGCCGCCAAACGCTGTATTAATAATGTCGTCGAACACGATGAAATAAGAACGCCGAAAACAGACGAGGAGAGGAAACGGCGGTACAAACGCCTGACGCTGAAGAACGGGCTGGAGATTTTGCTCGTCAGCGACGGGACGCTTTTAGGAGGAGGAGGAGACGAGGACGGATGCGACGAGGATGATGCATCAATTTCATCATCATCATCATCATCATCATCATCATCATCATTTGAAGAAGAAGAAGAAGAAGAAGAAGAAGAAGAAGAAGAAGACGACGACGAAAACGACTCCACCCCGAAAGAGGGGTTGAAAACGGCGGCGTGTGCGGTCGAAGTGAACGTCGGGTACCTGAGCGACCCGGAAGGGTTTCACGGGTTATCTCACTTCTTGGAACACATGGTGTTCATGGGCACCGAGACGCACAAAAGCGAAAACTTTTTCGACGAATGGTTGAACAGAAATTGGGGCTCGCAGAACGCGTACACGGATGCGGAGAAAACGGTGTTCCACTTCGATGTGCACCCGAAACGCTTGCGAGAAGGAGTGGAAATCTTTAGCAAATTTTTTACGGAACCGCTGATTCTCGAACGAGCGCTCGAACGCGAAGTGACGGCGATCGAAAGCGAATTTGAGAGAGTCGTGAATAGCGACGAAGTGAGGATGGAGCTTTTGTTGGCAGATTTAGCCGTCGAAGGACACCCGTATAGAAAATTTGGATGGGGGAACAGACAGTCGTTGACAAAATCGCAAGCGTATAAGGAAAAAAATGGTGCGAGGAAAGCGTTGAAGAGACATTTTAAGCAGCATTACCACGCGAAGAGGATGAGCGTGGTCGTTTGCGGGGCGGAGGAGCTGGAGGAGTTGGAAGAGATGGTTTTAAGCGAAAATGCGTTTCGGGATTTATGCAGAGAAGAAGATGAAAAAACTAAAGTCGCGCGTGGTGTTGACGACGACGACGACGACGACGACGATGAGGATACCAACAATAAAATCGTCGACCAATACGTCGCCCAATTCGAACGAATCCAGGAAGTGAATTTGTGCGACGCGTACGGCCAGCCATTCACGCATCTCGTCCCTTCGTTCGTGAAAACGTCTCGAGTGAAAACCGGAACACAGTTGACGCTAGTCTTTCAACTGCCTTCGAAGATTAACCGGAATTATCTCTCGAAATCGGTTAACTTTATTGAAACTTTATTAGGACACGAAGGCGAGGGGTCGTGTTTCGAGGCGTTGCGTAAACGAGGTTTGTGTTCGGAGTTGTGCGCCGGGGTGAGTCGAGGCGGTTTAGATGATACGAGTATTTCGGCGCTGTTATCGGTATCGATTAAATTAACCGAACGAGGCGCGACACGAATGGAGGACATTCTTTTCATCCTCTTTATGTATTTACGCCAAATTGAAACGCTTTTGCCTTCCGACGGTGCTCGATTTTACGAGGAAATGCAACAAATTTCACAAATTGAATTTGAATATTCAGAAACCGAACACGCGTGCGAGTTTGTCGAAAGATTAGTGTCCGACGTGCGACGGTTTAGTCCAGAAAACGTGTTGTTTGGCGACTCGTACTGGCAAAAGTACGACGAAAATGAGATTCGTGAGGTGTTGTCTATGCTCACGCCGGAAAACGTTTTAGTCGTTTTAGCGAGTTCGGACTATAAAGGACACGATGGGGCTAAAATTGAACCGTGGGTAAAGTTTCCATACGAAGTTGAGTCTTTCAAGTATATTGGTGCGACATCGGACGCTCGAGATATGCAAGGAGTTGAAAACGAACTTGGATTTCCGAGCAAAAACAGGTTCATTCCGAAAGATTTGCGCATGCATAATAACAACAGCAACAACGAAGGGGAAGAGGAGAAACTTCTTGCAGTAAACGGAAGCAACAATATCAACGATGGGGATGTAACATTAGAAGTCACGCCAAAAGTTATTTATAACGAGTGCGGCACACTCCGTCTCTGGGCTAAACTTGGATGCCGCGAGTTCAAGACGCAACCGAAAGCGAGCATGTACTTCAACGCGAATTTACTCATCGAAGAAGACCAACAACAAAGCGTTCACGATACAATGTGTTTAAAAATGTTTGTCTTAATGCTCGAAGATTCTGTGAATAAAGATATCTATTATCCTGCCCACGTCGCCGCGAATGAATGTTCCGTGCACGTCTTGGCACAAGCCACCGGCGTGTCGTTCAGATTCGACGGTTGGTCGGATGCAATCTCGGAACTCGCGCTGGCGTATTTTCAAAGGGCTGCATCCGCCGATCAATCCTTGATACGTGAAGAAGACCGGTTTCAAAAAGTTAAAGAGACGGCATTGCAAGACATGCAAAACATGGTTCTTAAAGTCAGATCGTACTGCTCGATTCTTTCGAGATTGATGAAACACGAGAAAGAGCATAGTTTGGAGGAGAAAGTTGCCGTTTTGAGAACAGTTACATCCGAAGACGTAATTCAGTACGGTCGAAAATTTTTTCAGAACGTATTCGTAGAAGGTTTATTGGTTGGAAATATCACGGAATCTATGGCGACTACACTCGGTGACAGTTTGAAACGTTTGCTGGTCAACGCCAACGCCAACGCCATGACTTCGCAAAACATCAGCGGAAAAGCGTTGATCTTCTCTCGAGTCGTAAACTTCCCACGAGGAACTAACCATTCCATCCACGTCAACGCCGTAAATAAAGACGAAGTAAATTCTGCGATTATGCATTACTACCAGATTGGTCCATCAAACTCGGCGTCCAGAGCCGTCGCTTTACTCTGTGAACAGTTGATGTCGGAGAAGATATTCGACCAATTGCGAACGAAAGAGAGTTTAGGATACGTCGTTTCCGCGTATTTCGAATCCTCGAACGAAATATTAGGCTTTAATGTGCTCGTAGAAAGTGCGTTTCACGCGCCGAAATTCGTCTCGGAACGGATAAAATGCTTTTTAGACGCGTTTCCGTCCGTGATTGAAAATTTAGTCGACGAGGAGTTCAACAAACAACGCGTGTCGTTAATCGAGGAGTTATTAGCCGAAGATGCGAATTTGCGAGAGCAATCCGGGAGGTATTTTGCGCACTTGAAGAATCGAAAGTATCAATTTCACTGAGCGAGAGACGTTGCCGGGCACGTGAATACGATTACGAAAGCAGACATCGTTCGGTTTTGTAGAGAAACGTTTAATCATTCTACTGGTACCGAAGGAGACGTCGACGCGAGAAAACAGTTGATTGTAAGCGTTCACGGGAAGAATTACCCGGTAGAAGAGAAAAAAGAGTCCGAAATGAACGAAATAATCGCTACAAAAAAGAATTTTGGCTATTATCCATCCGAGGAAGGAGATGGAATTACCATCCCAGATTTATATGTTCCGAAGAAGAAGATTGCGAACGCGCATTCGATGGACGTGGCCATCAGCGGAGCCTCGCACGCGAATCCAGATAACGCGATGAACGAAGATCTCCTCGACGGCGAAGAAGATGGATTAACGACAATGCATTCCACACAACAACAGTTCTACTCGTCCAAAGTGATGAAAACCTGCGAAATGCCTTTATGTGTCTTTTGCGGTAACGGAAAGAAGATGCCGTTCAGTTTACCAGGTCGTTAAAATAAGTACCATGGTACAACTAGTAGTAGTAGTAGAGAATAAAGAAAGAAAAACAAAAAGCAAGCATACTTCTTCGGTGAAGTTTGTGTAGATGGTTTTCTTTTACTAAATACGTACTACATACATAAGTACAACAACAACAACAACAACAACAACAACAACAACAACACGTAATTAGTTCCATCTCCCGGCGTTTTTTTTCGCCTTCGCCTTCCCGCTACCGGAGCCAAACGCTTTCGCTTTCTCCTTTTTCAATTTCGCTTTTTCCGCTTTGCTCATTTTGCTCTTCGAGACGATTTGCGTCTTTTCAATTTCTTTCTTCTTGGCGGCTAAAATTTCGTCTCTCGCTCCAGCTTTATCGTTTTTGCTCAAATAATACGCGTAATCGCCTTCGTAGTCGGTAATTTTACCTTCATCGAACGCCAAGACTCGAGTGGCTATTTGTCTCAAGAAAAATCGATCGTGCGAAATGGCGAGAACAGTGCCTTCAAACGATCGCAACGCCTCCTCGAGCATTTGTTTGGACGGAATGTCCAAATGGTTGGTCGGTTCGTCCAAAAATAAGACGTTCGCCGGCGTGACCATAAATTTTGCTAAAGCTAATCGCGCTTTTTCACCTCCAGATAAGTAGCTCACCGGTCGGTCGTGGTAACTTGTGTTGAACGCCATGCGCCCGAGCAACGCTTTCAGTTGGTTCAGAGGTTCATCCGGCGCAGCTCGCACTAAGGTTTCGAGAACGCCGACGTCTCCATCTAAATCTTCCGCTTGGTTTTGATAAAAATAATTCACTTTACACAACTCTTTGTCACCTAAACGCGCTTCGCCGTTATTGGGTTTCTCTCTGCCTTGAATTAAACGCATCATGGTAGATTTACCGCAGCCATTATCGCCAATCATGGCGACGCGTTCTGATCGGTCGATTTGCAAGTTGACGTTTTGGAATAACGTTTTTTCGTCGTATCCATGGGTTAAACTGCGAACTTGCGCGACTATTTGGGAGGATCTCGGGGCATCTGGGAATCTGAAACGTCTCGACTTTTCTTCCCACGGTTTCACGACGGGATTTTCCATGAGCTTATCCAACGCTTTTTGCGCTGCCGTTGCACGTCCGGATTGACCTCCTCCAGCTAATCTCTGAATTAATTCTCTTTGTCTCGTGACTTCTTTATTCCATTTCTCCCACGCAACGTACGTTTGCATCGCTTTCGTTTCCTTTTCTCTTCGATAATCCGAGTAGTTGCCTCTATACGAGGTGGCGACGCCGCGTTCGACTTCGACGATTTTATTACAGATTTGATCTAGAAACTCGCGATCGTGCGAAACGCACACCAAAGGAACGTCCACATTTTTTAAATACGACTCCAACCATTGAATGGTGTTTAAATCGATGTGATTGGTCGGTTCATCGAGTAATAACAAACCCGGTTCTTGTAGCAAAATCTTCCCTACTGAGATGCGCATTTGCCATCCTCCAGAAAAGGAGGAGACTAATCGATCGTTATCTTCCGGAACGAAGCCTAATTCGGGCATGATTTTATCGATCAATCTTTCCATGTTAAACAAATCCATGCGATCGGCTTGGCGTTGCAGTTCGTTCAATTTATCCACTAACAATTGCGTCAATTCCGCGCTCGGGTTGTCCTCTAACGCTTTTTGTACGCGTTCGAGGTTTTTCAAAACTTCCGATTCGTCCCCGAACGAGGCTAAAAATTCCTCCCTCACCGTGTTCGAGCCTTTTACTTCGAATTCTTGCGTTAAATACCCGATTTTCACGTTATTTGCCAACAACACCTCACCTTCGTCCTGTTCGATTTCGCCCATGATTATTTTTAGCTGTGTCGTTTTTCCCGCGCCGTTCCATCCAACGAGACCAACGCGTTCGCCTTTTTTGCAGTCCCAAGTGACATCCGATAACACTTCTTGGTTTGTGAATGTCTTTTTAATGTTTTCAACTCGGACACCGGTAGTGACCGCGCCGGCGGTGCGTTTTACCGATCTCTTTTTATCGTTCGAGAAAATATCTTTGAGATGTTCCGGGATCAAGTAGTCTTCTTTGCGTTTCTTTGTCGGTTGTTTCACTTCTTTTTGGTCAGTCGTTTGGGTGGCGGCAGGAGTAGTAGCGGCGGTAGCAGCAGCAGCAGCAGCAGCGGCGGTGGCGGCGGCGGCAACTTCTTCTTTCGCTTTCGCGGCATCCGCTAACACTTTCGCCTTTTCGGCGGCGTCCTTCTTCTCGGCTGCTCGCGCTTCTGCCTCTTCTTGCTCTTTTTGCGCTCGTTCCGCCTCCGCCGCCGCATTCGCTTTCTCCTCCTCTTCTTCCATCGCGCGGCGCGCAATCGTCGTTTGCTCTGCCACCTCTTTCGCTTCTTTTTGCGCCAACTCGTACTCTCTCTTTTTTGCCTCGAGAAGCGCCGCTTTCTTCTCCTGCGCTAATCGCTTCTTCTTCGCGAATTCATTTTCTTCATTTTCTTCTTCATCTCGCGGAGGAGACGGAGACGGAGACGGGGACGGAGACGGAGACGGCGGCGCTGTCGTTTTCGCGCGTGTCGTCGTCGTCGTCGTCGTCATCGTCTGTTTCTTCTTTCTGTTCTTCTTCGCTTTCCCTGCCGGAACGAAGTCCTCGTTCTCCCAATCGAGCGCCGTCGGCGGCGTCGTCGTCGGCGGCGGCGTCCCGGGGTCATTGTCGTTCGCGCTCGCACCTTCGTCCTTCGTTTCTGTCGTTTGTGCTTTTGGTGGTGTTGGTGTCGGTGTTGTTTCGCTTTTCGGTTGTTGTTGTTGTCCTCCTCCTCCTCCTCCTCCTCCTTGCACTTTCTTCTTGGCCACTTTTTTGTTCTTCTTGGCTTTTCCCGCCGGGACGAATTCGTCGTCGTCGAGTTCCCACTCGAATTTTTGCTGCTGGGTCGTTCCCAAAGGCGCTTTCTTCTTCTTGGCCAACGTCCGAACGTCCGTTCTTCTTCTTCTTCTTCTCGACGATGGCGACTGTACTCCTAAAAGCGCTGCTCTCGTCGTCGGGTTTTGTCGTCTTTCATCGCGGCATATTCCTTTTGTTGTTGTCGTTGAGCTCTTTTTCCGAGCGGCGAAATCGATGATGCTCGAGCCACAGTTGTTGTTGTTCCGGAAAGAGAGAGAAGAAGAGAGGAGGCGCTGCGTTGTGTGCATCAAAGCTGCCGCCGTCGGGAACGTCATGATGATGATGTCTTTTTATTATGGATATAATGGAGAAATGAAACGATGTGAGACTCTTTTTAAGCTTCTTTCTTCTTCTTTCCGTATACCGCGCGCTTTTTGCAGAGTGTCGACTTTGATGAAAAACGGAAGGAGGAGGAGGAGGCCTGTTAAACGTGTCGTCGGCGCGTGTGTTTCTTCTTCGTCTTCTTCTTCTTCTTCTTCTTCTTCTCGACGAGGGAAAGGAGTA
>MDSZ01098384.1_pt1 | contig 18059 bp, 19 predicted proteins | sample 811201 | NCBI WGS metagenome assembly MDSZ01 (sample SAMN05326647, study PRJNA326480) | marine metagenome | isolation source: seawater | place: Indian Ocean: North | collected 2010
CTGTTTATCATCTCTTTGTTCTACTGCTCTAGACAATTGTGATAATGCTAATACAGGAACCGACAATTCTTTTGCTAAAGCTTTAAGTCCTTGTGTAATCTCAGATATTTCTTGAACTCTACCATCATTATTTTTAGAGCTAGATCTCATTAATTGTATATAATCAACAACAACCAAACTTAACCCCTCCATTCTTTTAATTCTTCTGGCTCTGTTACTCAGAGTCGCAATAGTAATAGCTGGTGTCTCATCAATGAATAAAGGAAGATTATAAATATTTCTTGAAGTTTCAATGTATCTATTGATCTCTTCCTCAGTAACTTTTCCAGTACGTATACTGTCAGATTTTATTCTTGCCTGTTCAGATAAAATTCTAGTTGAAAGCTGTTCTGAAGACATTTCTAAAGAAAAAAAAGCTACAGAGGATTTTTCTTGGCGTTTCAAAATATTTTGAGATGCATTGTAAGCTATGTTAGTTGCTAAAGCAGTCTTACCCATTGAAGGTCTTCCTGCTAAAATAATTAAATCAGATTTATGTAAACCACCTAATTTTTCATCTAAATCTGTTAAACCTGTTGGCACTCCCACAATACCCTGATCATTTTGCATTGCAAGAGTTGCCATTTGAATAGTCTCGTCTAAAGCTTTGTCAAATTTAATAAATGATTGTGAGAAACTGCCTCTCTCCGCCAAATCAAAAAGTGATTTTTCAGTAGACTCAATTATATTTTCAGCGTTCTCTTCTTTTATGTTAGCGTTTAACGTGTCAGATGAAAGTTTATCTGAAATTAAAATTAATTCTCTTCGTAAATACATCTCATGAATTATTTTAGCATAATCTATTGCTTGCTTTGTTGAGCTAGAAAATCTAGTTAATTTAACTAAATACTCTGTTCCACCAACTTCATTTAGCATATTATCTTTCTCAAAAAAATTTTTTAAAGTTATTGGATTTGCAATCATACCTTTATTATTTAAATTTTGAATTACTTCGTAAATTTTTACATGTGCTGGATCATAAAATATTTCTGGTTTCACTGTATTAGAAATTTCATCTATTATATCGTTATTCACTAAAACTGAACCCAGTAAAGATTGCTCAGCCTCGATGTTAGACGGTTGCTTGTTTTCTACTTTTTTTTGAAGTGATTTTATTTCTTCCACAAATTCATATTAAGACAAAGGCATGTTGTATAAAGAGAAAAGTTACACACTATTTTTCCAATGCTGTGGAAAAGTTATTTTGACTGTATTTTATCTATTTTAATAGAAATTTGAGCTTTTACCTCTGAATGGAAATTTAAATCAACTTTATAATTTCCTATTTTATTCAGATCGTCTTTTAGTATAATTTGTGATGGCCCTACTTCTACATTAAACTTCTCTTTAATCAAATTAGAAATTTCTTTTGGCTTAATTGATCCATATAAATCACCGTTTTCTTTCGACTCTTTATTGAAAACTATTGTTTTTTTGTTAATCACATTTGATATTTCTTTAAACATATTCTTCACTTCGTTATTCTTTTTATTTAATTCATCTTTTCTCTTATTAACAAGTTCTAGATTTTCCTTATTGAATCTAAGAGCTTTTCCTTTTTTTAAAAGAAAGTTTCTCCCGTAACCATTTTTTACTTTTACTTTATCCCCGATATTACCTAAGTTTAAAATATTTTCTAATAATATTAATTCCATTTTAAATAAGACCTAAAATTTTAGCTTTTTTTATTTCTCTTGTAAGTTTTTTTTGCTTATTGAACGAAACAGAGGTTATCTTTGATGAAATTATTTTTCCATTATCTGACATATATTTTTTTAATAAATTAATATTTTTATAGTCAATTATTGGAGCATTTTTAATAGATAATGGGCATTTTTTGGAAAATTTCCCATCACTTTTTTGAAACAGACTAAGCTTACTCAGTGAATTTGTATTTCTTTTTTGAAAACTTTTATTTTTCCTTTTCATTCGTTTTTATTTCTTAAAAAATTCATTCTTTGTATCTAATTTCTTATATTTTACTGTTAAGTGCCTTATAATAGAATTATCAATTCTTGCTTTTTTTTCTATTTCATTCAACGTATCTTTATTGCCCTCAAATTTAAAGTGTATATAAAATCCTTTTTTGTAATTTTTGATTTTATTAGCTAAATTTAGCAAACCCCACTCTTCAATTTTTATCACCTTACCTGATGAGCTATTAATTAATTCGTTATATTTTTCTTTTATATTTTTTAGTTCTTTTTCAGCCAAATCTTGTTTAGCTACGATAGTATTTTCGTAAAAAGCCATAGTTAATTGCTTAAATTAGTTTTATTATTTATTTGTAAATTCTGGTTTATACTATAATGAAGAATTATAGCAATACAAATTATTATTGATTAAAATTGAATAAAATGAGTGCTTTATTATTTCCCGGACAGGGTTCTCAAATCGTTGGAATGGGATCAGAGTTTTATAGCAATTTCAAAATAGTTAAAAAAATTTTTGAAGAAGCTGATGAAAAACTAAATTTTTCATTATCTAAAATAATTTTAGAGGGTCCCGAGGAAAAGTTGCAACTTACTCAAAATACTCAACCTGCAATTTTAACAGTTAGCTATTCAATTTTTAAAATTTTAAAAGACGAGTTCGACTTTAAAATAGATTTGTTTAAATATTTTGCTGGTCACTCATTGGGAGAATATAGTTCACTTGTTTGTTCTGAGTCTTTAACCTTTGACGATGCATTGTATCTGTTACATGAAAGAGGTAAAGCTATGCAAGATGCAGTCCCTATTGGTAAAGGTAGTATGTTGGCGGTAATTGGTGCAAATATAGAAGCAGTGAATGACTTATTAAATTTAGTTAAGGATAAAAAAGGAGTTTGTGAAATTGCCAATGATAATGCTGATGGCCAAGTTATTATAAGTGGAAATAAAGAGAAAGTTGCTTCTTTGCAAAAAATATTAAAAGAAAAAAAAATAAAATCTATTCCTTTAAAAGTTAGCGCTCCATTTCATTGTTCATTGATGAATTCAGCTGCAGATAAAATGCGTGAAAAAATAAAAAACATTAATTTTAACGTACCTTTAAATAATATAGTAAGTAATGTTACAGCAAGACCAGAAAAGAATCCAGAGACCATTAAAAAATTGTTAATAGATCAAATTTTTTCAACTGTTAAATGGCGCGAAAGCATTATAAATATTCACAAAGAAAATGTTTCAAATTATGTCGAAATTGGGCCAGGTAAAGTTTTGACAGGTATGGTAAAAAGAACTCTTAAAAATGTAAATTGCTTTTCTATTAACTCGATTACTGATATTAAAAATTTAAAAAATGAATTTAAAAGATAAAAAAATTCTAATAACTGGAGCAACAGGCGGAATTGGTAACAGCTTGATTAAAAAATTTAGTGATCTTAATTCTAAAATTATTGCGACGGGAACTAATGAGGAAAAATTGAATAATCTAAAAAAAAACTTTAACAATATCCATATTGAAAAATTCAATTTGGGTGAACACAACAAAATTGAAGAATTTATAAATAATATTCATAACAAACTAGACGGTTTAGACGTGCTTGTAAATAACGCAGGTATAACTCTTGATAATTTATCAATAAGATTAACCGAGGAAAATTGGAAAAAAGTACTTGATATAAATCTTACTTCATCTTTTTTAATGTGCAAATACGCAATAAAAAAAATGTTAAAAAATAAATCGGGTAAAATTATAAATATAACTTCTATTGTTGGGCATACAGGAAATTTAGGTCAAGCAAATTACTCAGCTTCTAAGGCAGGTATAGTAGCTTTCTCAAAAAGTTTAGCTATAGAATACGCAAAAAAAAATATTAATATAAATTGTGTTTCCCCTGGATTTATTAAAACAGAAATGACAGATAAAATTAATGATGAGTTCAAAGAAAACCTATTAAGCAAAATTCCAAGTGGAAATCTTGGTACAGGGGAGGATGTTTCGAATTGTGTAGCTTTTTTAGCATCTGATATGTCAAATTATATCAATGGAGAAACCATACACGTTAATGGTGGAATGTATATGGCTTGACAATTCTAATTAATAATCTAATAAGAATTAAATAAACACGAAAGGTATTCATGTCAGACGATATTAAAAAAAAGATTAAAAAAATTGTTGCGGATCACTTAGGCATTGAGGAAGAAAAAGTAACCGAAGAAGCAAGCTTTATCGATGATTTAGGAGCTGATAGCTTAGATACTGTAGAACTAGTTATGGCTTTTGAGGAAGAGTTTGGCTCTGAAATTTCCGACAGTGAAGCAGAAAAAATCTTGACTGTAGGAGACGCAATTAAATTTATTGAAAGTAAGTCTAGTTAATTATTAGGCAAAAAATGAAACATGATAATAATATCATGGTAGTTTTATCTTCTCCCTCGGGCGCTGGAAAAACGACAATCACAAAAAAAATTCAACAAAAATTTAATACCTTCAAGATATCAGTCTCTCATACAACACGAAAACCAAGACCTAATGAAGTAAATGGAGTTGATTATAATTTTGTATCATTAGATACATTTAAAAAATTAATTTCAGAGAAAAAACTCTATGAACATGCAAAAATTTTCGACAATTATTACGGCACCTCAAAAGAGACAGTTGATGAATTGATTAAAACAAATGATTTAATATTTGATATTGATTGGCAAGGAAACAAACAGCTTTCAAAGTATAAAAATTTAAACATAGTTAAGATATTTATTACAACTAAAAATAAAGAAGAACTAAAAAAAAGGTTATTAAAAAGAAATCAAGATAGTGATAAAGAAGTGGAGAAAAGGTTAAAGTCTTTTGAAGAAGACATCGATCATTGGAATGATTATGATTATATAGTAATTAATAATAATCTTGAAAATTGCTTTAAACAAATAGAAAATATAATTTTATCGCATAAAAACAATAATTATTTCCCTTCCAATACCTCTGTGAATTTATAATAAATTTCAGGTTTTAAATCAGCGGGCCTTTTATTTAAATCTAAATTCTTAAAATTTTTTAACTGATTTTTATCAAAAATTTTATTTAAGTTTTTCTTAATCATTTTTCTTCTATTAGAAAAAAATATATTTGTAATATTTTCAAGGTTTTTTAAATTATCAATTTTATATTTTTTCCTGTTAATAGGCATTAAATGGAGTATTGTTGAGTCAACTTTTGGCCTTGGATAAAAGCAGTTAGGAGAAATATTAAACTTGTTTAATAATTTTAATCTAAAATTAGCTATTATTGACAATCTACCGTAAGATTTTCCAATTATTTTTTCCGCCAATTCTTTTTGAAACATTAAGATTAAATCAGTAAATTTTGGAGGCCAAGAGTCAAATCTTATAAATTTAACTAGTATTTGTGAAGATATATTGTAAGGCAAATTACCAAAAATTATAGATTTATTTCTTAAATATTTTTCAATATCTATTTTTAAAATATCATCATTAATCAAAGTTATCTTATTATCATTTTTGTGTTTTATTTTAAGGTTTTCAAATAACTTATAATCTTTCTCTATTAGCAAAAGTGATTTAGGTTTTTTTTCTAAAATTTTATCAGTTAATGCACCTTGTCCTGGTCCAATTTCCACAATATTTCTATTTTGAATGACTCTTAAATCACATATTTTGTTTACAATATTTTTATCTACAAGAAAATTTTGACCTAAAGATTTTTTTGGATAAACCATTATTTTAATTTGTTCAAAAAATTAATGCTAGTAATCAAACTTTCTGGTAATGCTTTATTTTTTCCTATTAAATTCTTTGCGGTCCCATGGTCCGGTGAAATTCTAATATATTCAAGTCCTAAAGTTATATTAATTGCGTTAAATTTGAACAAATTTTTAAATGGTATCAAAACTTGATCATGATACATGCCAACTATGACGTTATATTTTTTATACTTTGAAATAAAAAAACTATCTGCGGACATTGGGCCATCTATCTTAGTACTTTTATTTAAATATTTAATTGCAGGAATGATTTGTTTCACTTCTTCAGAACTTTTTTCAAATTCACTGTTATGAGGATTTAATCCTAAAACAGCAATTTTTGGCTTAAAATTAAAAAGCTTTTTGTAATAAATGATAATTGTATTAATTTTTTTTATTAATATGTTTTTACTAATTTTTGTTGATACGTCTTTTATCTTTATATGAGTGGTAATAGGGACAACTGAGAGACTTTTGTTATAAAGCATCATTACCTCAGTAAACTTTGATTTTTTTGATTTTTTTGCTATGAATTCTGTTACTCCATATATCCCTTTTTGTTTAATAAGTTTTTTATCAATCGGGCAATTAATGAAACCTTTTACTTTATTTTTTTTACACAAATTATCTGCTAAATTTAGACAAGCTTTTACATAATTAGATGATCTTACGATTGGCACATTGAAACAATTTTTATACTTAAGTGGTAAATCAATTATGTTTAAATAGTTCTTATCAATATTTTCATCAATATTATTAATTTTTTTAATTGGGATATTTAACCCTAATTTTTTTGCCTGATCTTTTATAAGTTGATGATTTCCGATAAGTAAAATTTTTTTTCTTTTATCAGAGCTTAGTCTTCGCCAAGATTTAAAAATTATTTCTGAATTAATACTGTTCGGATCTCCGCATACTATTAAAATTTTTGAATTCATTTAAGTTCTATCAAAGTATTATTTTTTTTTAAGGATAAATGATTGTTTGAATACATATTCAATAAATCAGTTTGTTGTTTCTTGATCACAGAATTTTTCAATTTTTCTATATCAAGATTGTCTAGCCCCGACTTAACCCTTTTGTCATTAAGTTTAAGAAAAAGAATTGTCTCATTATTTATGATTGCATAAGTAGAATTTCCTACACTAATCTTTTTAATTGCGTCATAAATTGATTTTGATAGTCCAGTGGAACTTATCCAACCTAACTCTCCACTGGTTAAAGAGGTATTTGAAATACTATATTTAGCTGCAGTAGTTTTAAATCCAAATTTAATAATAGAGTTTTGGATTTCATTTATTATTTTTTCCTTCTCTTCAAGATTAGTAAATGTTACTTCAATTTCAGATAAATTAAATTCTTCAATTTTTTTTTGGTTTTTTGCTATTGTATTAAGTTCAGCTAAAATTTGTTTTTCATCAAGATTAATTTTCTTAGCATAAATTTGAAATATTAAATTTTGCCAAGAAAATTCAGTTTTTACCTCATTTAAATATTCATTATAGTCAATTTTATTCAACGAAAATAAATTTTCTAGTTCGGAAGTTTCTACATTTAATTTTACTGAAATAATTTTTAAATGCTGATTTATACGCTCTAAATTACTCGTATTTTCTAATTTAAATCTTTTTAATTCTTCTCTTTTTAATTTAAGATTTATTAAAGAAGTCATTGATAAATTCTTTATGGAATTAATATTATTTTGATTTAGTTCTTCTCCAGCTAATAACAAAGTCGTTTTAATTTTATTCTCTAATTCGAATGAGGTAATAATTTCATTTCCAACTTTTGCAATTATTTTTGTCCTACTTTTCGCATGAATAGATGAATGAAAACTAAAAATAACAAAAAAAAATATAATTAAATTAATTTTTAAAAATTTCATAGTATTTAGAATTTTGGCGAAGAGACTTCTCCAAATGGGTTAAGTGTTATTTTAAACATAAGTGAATTCTCTGACTCAAGTTCTGAGTCATTATAAAATTCTCTTCTATATACCAATCCAGCCCGCAAACAGTCATTAACATACTCGTAACTCAAATTATAATATTCTGAAGAATTAGTAATTATATTTCTTTTATTACTAAATGAAAATAAACCATTAGATCCTTTTTTGATTTGTATTGAGGATTTCATATATTCTTTTTCCTCTGAAATATTATTTTCTTTTAAATAATCTAAATTGAACTTTATGTCATTCAAAGCATATTCTGCACCAACTTCATTATAGTTCATTTCTTTGAAATTCTGATCTAAAGAATAATTATAATTAATCTTTAAATTATTATTATTAGTATATGAAAAAGAACCAACAACATCTGAAAATCTTTTATCTAAACTTGAAGAGTCTGGCATATTTTTATTTGTTTTTTTCTCATTAACTATTTGACCGACTGAAAAATTCAATTTATTAGAAGCACTGGTTCTTTCGTAGTCAAAACCGTAAGTAAAATTTGTACCACTCTCAAAATTTGATGATGAGCTAAGTCTATTTAAAGAAAATATATTTTCTCTATACAAACTATTATCACCTATTTCTTTCCTCATATGGTTAGGAGAGTACCTGGCAAGGAATTTTGGTTTTAAAATATGTGTAATTCCTTTATTATCATTTTTTATCATGTCAATACTTGCCTTATAACCTAACGCTCCAAAAAATTCGCTTGTAGTCTTATCTTTAAACCTATCAACATTTTTAGTTTCATAATTTATGTTTTTAAGACTTGTAAGAATTTTTCCATCGTATGGAAAATCAAAAAATTTTTTATCATAAGACCAATTTAAATCATTAATAAGAAAATTTTCAGATTTATTTGTATCATAAGTTTGAACTTTGAAGTTTGTATTAAAACTTCCACTTCCGAATTTTTCATTGTAAAAACTTTTATTTATATTTATGTCAGGTAATACATACTCGTACTTATCATTATAAGAGTCACTTAGATTTCGATAAACACTTGATTTTAAAGAAAAAAATAAATCTTCTTCATCATCATAATGATTAAAATTAATAACATTCTCTAATGTATTTGTTTCATAATTTACTAAATCAGAATCGATTCTATACAATTTTAAATATTTTTTATGTGATACATCTTGCAGATTTACTTCTAAGTCACTTTCTTTATTTGGACCGAAATCGAATTTTTTGAAAAACTTTGCAAAAAAATGAGATTTATCTCCTGGTTTTTTTTTATCAGACGTGTTTTTGTATCCTTCCGTATATCCAAAATCTAAAATTAAGTTAGAATTTTTAAAAGCATGACGATACTCACCTGAGATCAAAGGATTTTCATTTACAAAAATCTTATTTCTAAAAGTAAGATCTCTATCATGACTCATGGCCCAAAAAAATGGAATATCTATGCTCGATCCTAAATTTTTTGTATCTGCGTAAGAGGGTATTAGGAAACCGGTTCTACGTTTAACTGATGGATCAGGATGAGCCAATTTCGGAAAGTAAAAAATTGGGACATTGTAAATTTTAATTAAAGCGTTTTCATAATAAATAGTCTTTTTTATGTTATCATGAGTCATTTTTGAAGCGCTTAGTTCCCAAGGTGGGCATTTATCATTTTTTCTGTAGTTGCACATTGTAAAAGTACTTTTTATAAAATTTGACTTTTCTTTTTTGATTGCAATTGAATTAGAAAAAATCCTTGGCTTATTATTTTTATCAGTTTTAAAGTCTTCTTGATTAAGAAATGCTTTAGAGTCAGTCCCCACTAACTCTTTTTTTTTCTCATCTATATAAATTTGAGAAAATTCGTAAACATTTTTCGATACATCTATTACTTTAATGTAACCAATGGATTTAAAAATATTTTTATTTGCTTGATATTCAAAGTTATCAAGGTAGATTTTATTATTTTCAGGATCGTGTATTTCTGTTGAACTTTTGGAGAGTATTATTTTTTTTGTTTTATTATAATTTAAATTTTCAGTCTCTATCTTATAACCTTCTGACGTAACTATTGTTGCAGCACCCTTAACTTCAATATTTTCCTGTTTATTATTATATATAGCGTAATCTGATTTAATTACATTATTATTTTCGTCTTTAATAATTACATCACCTTGAAAAATTGATATATCTTTTTTTTTATCTATAGAAATATTTTTTGCGCTTATATCAAGTTCATTTGCAAATAATTCGTTAGCACAAAATAAAAAGATTAATACTTTTATAAAACTACTTTTCATTTATTTGCAAAACTCCTATTGAGCTAAATATTCCAATTACTATAACAGGCACCCAGGTAGCAAGTGTTAAAGGTATTCTGTTTGTTTGTCCTAGAGCTATTGATAAATCTTTTAAATAATAGATCAGAACACAAGAAATAATACCAATAAAAATAAATCTCACATTATTAGATTTCTTTAAAGTGTTCATTACAATTATTGAGGCTAAAGCGGTCATTATAAATAAAAAAAATGGCATAGATAACATAGAGTGTAAACTTTGATTTAAAAAAATTTTATTATACCCCTGATTTATTAGGTTTTTTCGATTTATTAGAAGATCAAGAAATGAAAGTGTTTCAAAATTTTTAAATAAATTAATGATATTGTTGTATGTATATATGGAAGTTATTTTATCATTTTTTAAGAAAGTTTCTTTCTGATTTAATTCATTTATTTCTAAAATTTTAACATTTTTTAAAGTCCATTCATTATTTTCAATATTAGCAGATTCTGCAAAAATTTTTTTATTTAGGTTGTAATTATCATCTAAATTAAAAATCGTAATTTCTTCTAATATCTTTCCACTAAATTTGTTTGCTGTAATTATTCTATGACCTTCGTCTAGATTTTCTCTAATCCATAATCCATTATTATTGAAAGTCACTAAGTGATCAATATCTCTTGAATAATTTGATTTCATTTTTTCATAATATTTAGACATTGCTGATGTTGCAGGATTAATAAAAAAAAGGACTAACCATCCTAAAAGAAAAGATGTGAAAGCAAGAATAAAAAAAATTTTAAAATTTGAAAAACCAAATATTTTCATTGTTAATAAATCTTTATTATTTCTTATATCAATAATAAATTTCATACTGGTTATAAAAATTATAAATGGTAAAAGATTGATCATCATACTGGGAATATATAAATTTGTTAAAATTAATGGCGTAAGAATAGATACATCTATATCTTTAAAAAATTCTATTTCTTCAAATAAATTAAGTATTATTCCGAATGCATAAAAAAATAAAAATACTTTAAAAAAAGTTTTTATATATCCACCTAACAAATAATTTAAAATTACACTATTCATGAGATTTTCGTTTCTTGAGATAATTTAAATTTAAGAAATAAATAAATTATTATAGAAAACACTATAGGAGAAATAAGAAATATATTTTTTACAATTTCATTTAATCCGGTATATCTTATTGTAAGCTCAGCATATAACAAAACTAAAAACGAGTATGCGAATATACTTATTTTATTATAATAAAAACGATTTTTTGTTTTTATAAAAAGAAGTGAAGAAATAAGTGCTAAAACAGGAATGAAAAGTGGCAATACAATTCTTCTATTTAATGTAGGTAAAATTTCTCGTTGGAAACTTCCTTTGCAATTTTTATCATTCAAAAAATTATTATATGCACAAGCTATAAGTTTAAAAGTTGATGTCTCTTGAATTTTGGGTTGCTTAATCGTAGTATTTTGAAGGTTTTTTAAATCAATATCAATTTGTTCAAATTTTATTATATCATTTTCAATTGAGTCTTTTTTTTCAGAAATTATTAATCCATTAAATAGAATTAACTTTTTTTCTTCTACTATTCCGGTTTTTGCAATAATTGTTGAAGTAGTTTCGGATGTCTGTTTTGATGATAAATTTTTTAAAATATTTGATTTATCATGTAGAAAAATATTTTTAACTTGGTTTTCAAACTTATCATCAATTATAAATGTTAAACCTTTAAATGTGTCACTAAACTGTTGTATTTTTAAAGTCGGTAATATTGTTGTGATTTTTTCATTTCCTAAGAGTTGTCTTGATTTATTTAAAGCTAATGGGGTAAGAAAAACTGAAAATACTAAATGAAAAGTTACTACTATTAAAGATATCATAAAAAATAAGTGGATTAATTGAATTTTTTTTACTCCTGAAGTCCACAAAATGATCAATTCATTTTCTTGAGTTTGCCTAATTATAAAAATTGTTACAGCTATTAAAAATGATAAGGGAATGAATTTAGTTAAAATTCCTATAAGGTTTAAAATAGAATATTGAAAATATGTCAGAACTGGATATCCACTTTCTACAATCAGGTCCAAAAAATTAACAGCCCTGACCGTCCAAGCTATAATTGCTAAACTAAATAAAATAGTGATAAATAACTTTAAAGTTTCTATTATATAATTGTGATAAATTTTGTTTTGAAGCATTTGTATATTTTGTATATAATTAATTCATCCATTAAGTAAATTCAACTTAAGAGTGAATAATGACAAAATTAACGTTGAAATCTGTTATATTTGATCTTATATACCACTCTTCTAATAAAACGTATTAACTAATGTCTATTAAAATAAAATATCTAAGCAAATCAGGAAATAAGCTTTCTTCCAACCTAGTTTTATTTGTTAATGAAAAATTTAGTTTGAATAATTTAAAAAAGATTATTTCTAAAAATGAATTTTCTTATATCTTAGACTTACTTAAAACATGTGATATTAAAAAAAATCTTTTCGTTTTTGAAATGAGTTCAAAAAAAAAGATTATTTTAGTTTCTATCAAAAATAATTTAACGACTAATGACATTGAAAATTTGGGAGCAGAACTATTTGGAAGAATAAATTCTGGAAAGAATAATGAGTATTTTATTATTTCTGATACAATTGTTAGTAGCACTAATAATTTTCTAGGTTTTTTTCTTCATGGTTTAAAATTAAAATCTTATGAATTCAAAAAATATAAAACAAAAAAGGATTCAAGAACTATTGTTATTAATGTAACAGGTAATAAAAATAAAACCGAAACTAAAAATCAATCAAAATTTAAAGCTATAGAGGAGGGAACTTTTTTTGCTAGGGATTTAGTATCTGAGCCAGGAAATATTCTTCATCCAGATGAATATGCAAAAAGATTGAATACTTTAAAAAAAGACGGTTTAAAAATAAATATTTATGACCAAAAAAAATTAAAGAAACTTGGTATGCACGCTTTACTTGGAGTTGGGCAAGGGAGTGTAAGAGGATCGTACTTAGTAACCATGGAGTGGAATGGTGCAAAAAATAATTCAAAACCGTTGGCTTTCGTTGGAAAAGGAGTTTGCTTTGATACTGGTGGTTACTCACTCAAACCAGCAAGATTTATGGAAGATATGACTTATGATATGGCAGGCTCAGCAACTGTTGCAGGTTTGATGAAAAGTTTAGCATTAAGAAAAGCTAAAATTAATGCTGTTGGAGTGGTGGGTCTTGTAGAGAACATGGTAAGCGGGAATGCTCAAAGACCTGGTGATATTGTAAAATCTTATAGCGGTAAAACTATAGAAATACTAAATACTGATGCAGAGGGAAGATTGGTTTTAGCTGATGCACTAACCTATACAGAAAAAAAGTTCAAACCAAAATTTATTATTGATTTAGCTACCTTGACTGGCGCTATAATTGTTTGTTTAGGATCTGAATATGCCGGACTTTTTTCAAATGATGATAAATTATCTAAACAAATTTTTAATGCTGGTGAAAAAGTTCAAGAAAAAGTCTGGAGAATGCCACTACATAAAAATTATGATAAACTTATGAATTCCAAAAATGCTGATGTACAAAATATTAATTACGTAGGTGGAGCTGGCTCAACCACAGCAGCACAATTTTTACAAAGATTTATTTTAAATAAAACTCCTTGGGCACATTTAGACATTGCTGGAATGGCTTTCTCAAAATATGGTGGAGCCCTAAATTCAGGCGGTGCAACAGGTTTTGGAGTGAGATTATTAAATCAATTAATAGAGGAAAATTATGAGTAATATCGAACAAACCTTGTCGATAATAAAACCAGACGCAGTAGAGCGAAACCTGACTGACGAGATTAAAGATATATTTATAAAAAATAAACTTAATATTAAAGATAGTAAAAAAATTCAGATTACTAAAGATGAAGCATCTGAATTTTATAAAGTTCATCAATCAAAACCTTTTTTCAATGATTTATGCTCTTATTTATCTTCGGGCCCAATTGAGGTTATAATTTTAGAAGGGGAAAATGCTGTATCAAATAATAGAAAACTTATGGGCGCAACTGACCCTAAAGAAGCAGAAGAAAATACAATAAGAAAATTATTTGGTATTTCTATAGATAAAAATTCAGTGCACGGTTCCGACTCAATTGAAAATGCCAAAAAAGAGATTGATTTTTTTTTTAAAAATTAATTAGCTCTAAAAATTTTTCTTATAGCTTCCGGAAAGGCGAGATACTCTAACTTTTGTGTCTTATATTTTAGTGATTTCTCATTATCAGTCTTCTCTATAAAAAAAGTCTTCTTAATTATAATATTTCCGCTATCAAGTTTTTCATTCACATAGTGAACAGTGCAACCTGTTTTACAATCCTTGTTCGTCAAAATTCTTTTGAACGTATCCAAACCCTTATATTTTGGCAATAAAGAAGGATGTATATTAATAATTTTTTTAGTATAACTTTCAATAAATTTTTTAGATAATATTCTCATATAACCAGCTAAGCATATTAGGGAAATTTTATTTTCTTTTAAAATTTTAAGGAGGTCATATTCAAAATATCTTTTTTTTGTGTCTACAATTAAATAAGGTATTGAATTTTTTTTAGCATGCGTAATACCGTACGCATTTTTGTTGTTACTTATTACTAATTTTATATTTATTGGAAAATTATATTCTCTAGATTGGATAATTAGATTTCTTAAGTTTGTACCTTTCCCTGAAATGAAAACACAAGCATTTTTTTTTACCATCTCAAACAATTTGAAATATTTACCTTTTTTTTACTTTTAGAGATAAACCCAATTTCATATGGCATATCTTTTTTTTTAAAAAGTTTTTTTATTTTTTTAATATTTTTCTTTTTTACAATAATACAAAAACCAACTCCACAATTAAATGTATTAATCATTTCTTTATCGGAAACGTTCTTGTTTTTTAACCATTTAAAAATTTTATTAATTTTGATTTTTGATAAATCTATATTTAAAGAACAATTATCTGGTACTGATCTCAATAAGTTTTCTATTAAACCACCACCAGTTATATGAGCTGCAGAATTAATAAGATTAAGTTCTGATAATCTTAAGATTTCTTTAGTATAAATTTTTGTTGGTTTTAATAATTCTTTTTTTAAATTTTTTGGAACTTTGTAAGATTTCAGTATTGATCTTACTAATGAGAAACCGTTTGAATGTAAGCCACTGGACGGTATAGCTAAAACAACATCATTTATTTTAACTCTTTTTTTGCTTAAGATTTTCTTTTTTGAAACTATTCCTACACTAAAACCTGCTATGTCAAATTTATTTTTAGAGTAAATTCCTGGCATCTCTGCTGTTTCTCCTCCAATAAGTTGACAATTAGAGATTTTGCAACCTTTAAAGATCCCATTAATAATTTTTTTAGTTTTATTTAAATTTAATTTTCCAACTGCTATATAATCTAAAAAAAACAAAGGTTTGGCCCCTTGTACAATAAGATCATTAACACACATTGCGACCAAATCTATTCCAATAGTATCAAATTTTTTAAATTTATTAGCTAGCTCAATTTTAGTGCCAACACCATCTGTACATGAAACTATGACTGGATCTTTAATATTAATATTAGTTATATCAAATAATGAACCAAATCCACCGATAGCCTCTTTTTCAAATGAATTATTCCTTTTTTTGACATTTTTTTTGGATATCAGGGATATGTGTTTTACTAATTTATTAGCTAATGAAATATTTACACCACTTTTTTTATAACTATTTTGCATTTTTTTCATTTAAAAATGATATTTATTTACTATGAAGCTTTTTAAAAATTTTCTTCTCATTCTAGTTATTTTTATTCAAACTGGAAATGTTTTATCAAAAGAAAATATATTTGATGTTAATAATATTGAGATAATCAAGAAAACAAATATTTCTAATCAGGAAACCGCTAATCTAGCTATTAAAAAAGGTTATGATAAACTTATAGAAAGAATTTTACTTAAGGATGACAAAGACAAAATATCCAAATTAAGTTTTGCTGAAATCAAAGAGCTAGTGTCGTATTATCAAGTTACATCTAAGGAAAATCCTAGCGAAAAAGCAAATACTGTAATATTTAATATTTCTTTTGATAAAGAAAAATTTCATGATTTATTTTATTCAAAAGATATTTCATATTCTGAAATTTTAAATAAAGAATTTTATTTATTACCTGTATTAAAAAAAAAAGATCAATACTTTATTTTTAATCAGAACTTCTTTTACGAAAATTGGAATAATTATTACGAAGATGATTTAATCGAATTCATTCTTCCCTTTGAGAATATTGAAATAATTCAAAAAATAAATTCTAATAAGAGTAATTTGTTGGATATAAACCTAAGCAATTTATTTCAGGAGTACTCGAAAAAAAATTTAGCATTAGTATTTATAGAGGATATAAATGGTAAAGCAGCTAAAATATTTTTAAAATCTGAGATTTCAGGTAAGATAATCAATAAGAATTTATCTTTGAAAAATGAGCAAAATAAAAAGGAGTCTTTGAATGAACAAATTATAATTAATATTAAAAAAGAAATAATCAATTTGGTTAAATCACAAAATTTAATAGATATTAAAACGCCTTCTTTTTTAAATACAAAATTAGTGTTAAACAAATTTAATAATTTGGCTGAACTTCATAAAAGACTCAACAAAATTGGACTTGTCGATAGTATATATGTCCAAGAATTTAGTAATGAATATGTCTTTTTGAAGATAAAATATTTAGGAAACTTAGAAAAAATAATTAAACAGTTAGAGAGCGAAAAAATCATTTTAAAACGAATTAATGATGAATGGAGTATTAAAATTTTATAATGAGCCAATTAATTTTTAAATTTCCTTTTAAAACAAAATATTATGAACAGGACTTTTATGTTTCAAGCAATAATTTTTCTGCTTATAAATTGATTGAAAATTGGCCTAACTGGAATGAAAAATGGTTAAATATTTTTGGAGTTAAAGGATCAGGTAAAACACATTTATCTAAAATTCTTGAAAAAAAAATTCAAAAAATAAAATTGGTTGATGCACAAGATGTAAATAATAACATTTTATCCATTCTAGATAAACTTGAATGTCTCATAATTGATAACTATAAAAATAATATTGATGAAAATCTTTTTTATTCTTTATTAAATCACTCTAAACAGCTTGAAAATTTTATCTTAATCAATAGTGTCTCTACTATCAAACAAATGAAATTTAATCTTAAAGATTTAGAGTCTAGAGTAAAAAGTTTTGTTTATATTGGTATCGATTTACCCACTGATGATTTATTAAGAGTTATCATTTCAAAATCTTTTTCTGATAAACAAATATATTTAAATCCTAAAATATCTGACTATATTATCAAAAATGTTGAACGATCATATGATAAAGTATTTAAATTTATTAAAGATATTGATGACTTGTCGTTATCTTCTGGAAAATCTATAAATATTAATTTAATAAAAAAAGTATTAGAAGAATGAATAAATATAGAACACACAACTGCTCAGAAATTAATGAGGGAGATATCAACAAAACAGTCACTTTGTCTGGATGGATACACAGAAAAAGGGATCATGGAAATTTATTATTTATTGATCTCAGAGATCACTATGGATTAACCCAATGTGTTGTTGAAAATAAAAATAAGTTTTTTTCTATTCTGGAAAAAATTAAACCAGAATCTGTTCTTAAAGTTATCGGCAAAGTTGTTAAACGTGAAAAAGGTACCGAAAATAACGATCTAAAAACTGGTAAAGTTGAAGTTTCGATACATTCTTTAGAAATTTTATCTAACGCAAAAGATCTACCAATACCAGTTTTTGGTGAGCAAGATTATCCAGAAGATTTGAGATTAAAATATAGATTTTTAGATTTAAGAAGAGAAGAAATGCATAATAACATAATTTTAAGATCAAAAGTAATTTCTTTCATTAGATCTGAAATGTTAAAATTAGGTTTTTTAGAATATCAAACTCCAATATTGACCTCATCCAGTCCCGAGGGAGCAAGAGATTTTCTTGTTCCAAGTAGATTAAGTCCTGGAAAATTTTATGCTTTACCTCAGGCACCACAACAATTTAAACAATTAATTATGATTTCAGGTTTTGATAA
>MDSZ01043209.1_pt1 | contig 18058 bp, 15 predicted proteins | sample 811201 | NCBI WGS metagenome assembly MDSZ01 (sample SAMN05326647, study PRJNA326480) | marine metagenome | isolation source: seawater | place: Indian Ocean: North | collected 2010
TAACACTTTTTAAAAAAAAAGTAGTTTTGGAAATTCACCATGATACCAATGTAGAGGGCAGGATTACAAAATTTATACTTAGATATTTTAACTTTTTAAATAGTGAATACTTAATTAATATAGTTGCTATTACAAAATCTGTAAAAAAACTGTTTATTAGTAAATATAATGTTTATAAAAAAAAAATAACTGTTTTACCTAGTGGCAGTTCAATTGTTATAAAAAAAAAAACAAAGCCCTTCAATGATAAAATCAAGGTTGGTTATTTTGGATCTTTATCAACCTCTAAAGGTATAAATACTTTGATAAAACTTTCAAAAATAGATAAAGAAAATGATTATTATATTTTTGGTGGTTCTAAAAATCAAATTTATCAACTTAGAAAAAAGTTTACTAATAAAAACTTATATCTAAAAGAAAGTATTCCATATTATCAAGTTCCGCAAAAAATGATGAATATGGACGTTTTAGCGATACCTTACTCTAAAGAGGTCAAATCATCTGGTGAAGTTGATAATATTGCAAAGTATACCTCACCATTAAAATTATTTGATTACCTGGCAGTCGGTAAAGCAATTATTTCAACAGAACTTAAAGTATTAAAAGAAGTTATAGATCATAAAAATGCTTATTTTATTAAAAATGGACAAAATATTTATGAATGGAAAATGAATATCAATAAAATTAAAAATAACAAAAAAAAATTTATAATTATGTGTAAAAATAATTTAAATTTATCAAAAAAATATAATCATAATGACAGAGTGAAAAAGTATATTAAAAATCATGAAATATAATCAAATCATTTTATTTTATCCATCATTTGAAAAAGGTGGAGTTGAAAAAATATTGATAAATCTGGTGCTTTTTCTATTAAAAAAAAAATTAAAAATAATCTTAATCAGCTCAAAAATTAATATAGATATTAAAAATAAAAATTTTCAACAAAAAATATTAAAAAAACAAAATAGTAGATTTTATTCAGCTATTAAAGCAGGTTTTACATTGAGCAAAATCTTAAAATCTTTAAAAAAAAATAATGAACTAAAAAATACATTTGTGCTTTCATTACAAAGTAACTCAATTGCAATTATTATTAGCAAAATATTTAGAACAAAAATTATAATTAGAAACTCTGAAAATATTTTGGGTGGGATTACATCAAAAGACGAAAATCTTATAAAATCAGTTATAATATTTTTTCAAAAACTAATTCTATATAATTTTTGTGATTATATAATTACTAACTCAATAGGTTCCCAAGAAATTATGAAAAAATTTCTTTTTAATAATAAAATCAAATGTATTTATAATCCTTACTTAAAAAAAATTAATAATAAAAAAATATCAAAAAAAAAAAATAATATTTTATTTGTTGGTAGGTTTGTAAAACAAAAAGGAATTATCTATCTACTGCAAGCATTTAATATTTTAGTAAAAAAAAATTATAATTTTAAACTTTTACTTATAGGAGATGGACCTGATCAAAAAAAAATATTAAATTTTATCAGATTAAATAAACTAAATAAAAGAGTTAAGATTGTAGGTTGGACAAATAAATTGTCAAAATATTACCTTGAGTCAAAAATATTTGTTTTACCATCAGTTTATGAAGGATTGGGAAATGTTGTAATCGAGTCTTTGAATTACTTTTTGCCGACAATAGTTAGTAATTGTAAATTTGGACCAAGTGAAATAGTTTTAAACGGAAAAGGAGGCTATATTTTTGAAAATAAAAATAAAGATGATTTATTAAATAAAATAATAAAAATAATAGATAATTATAATATAGCTAACAAAAAAACTTTAATAGGTCATAAATCTTTAAAAAGATTTTTAATAAAACAGCAATGCGAAAAGTACTTTGCAATATTTAATAAACTATGATGAAAATTATTTTTTGGTGCCCATTTGTTGGAAACATAGGAACTCCAAAAGCTGTTATAAAATCTGCCAAAGCTTTAAATGTTGATAAAAAATTTCAATGTTTCATAATTAACTCAATCGGAGAATTTGATAATTACAAAAGTATTTTTAAGAAAGAGAATATTGGAGAAATAAAGTTTTTCAAAAATTCTTTTATAGATTATCTTCCAAAAAAAGGGTTTTTTTATAGCAGGTTTTCTTTTGCAATTATTTGTTTGATAAATTTTTTTCCATTACTTTTCTTTTTAAAAAAAAATAAAAATATTATATTTATACCTTATCTTTTAACATCTTTACCACTACTAATATTTTCCTTATTTAATATCAAAAATAAATTATTTTTAAAAATATCTGGTAGAGTTAATTATAATTTTGTAAGAAAATTTTTATATAGAATCTCAAAAAATAAAATAGATCAAATATTTTTTCAAACAAATGAAAGTAGAGAAAAATTCAAAAAAATATTTCTATTCAATAATAAAAGATTAAATATTTTGAGAGATCCCATTATTGATAAAAAAGAAATCGAAAATTTAAAAAAAAAAAGAATAGAAAAAAAATTATTAAAAATAAATTATTTTATATCAATTGGTAGATTAACCCAGCAAAAAAATTTTCTTTTTCTTTTAAAATGTATAAAGAAATTACTGTCCAAAAATAAAAAATATAAATTTATAATATTAGGAGATGGAGAACAATTATCTGAACTAAAAAAGTATATAAGAATTAATAATCTTGAAGAATATATTTATTTGTTAGGACATAAAAAAAATGTTTTTAAATATATTTATAATTCTCAAGGACTAATTTGCTCTTCTCTATGGGAAGAACCCGGGTTTATAATTCAGGAGGCATCAGCTTGTAAAAAAATAATTTTAACTTCCAATTGTTATTCTGGACCTGCGGAATTTTTAAAATTTGGAAAAAATGGTTATATATTTAAAAATAATAATTTGAATAGTTTTATATATAACTTTAAAAAAATGATAAAAGAAAAAAAATTACATAAAAAAAAAATTGAAAACAATTTTAAAGAAGTCAATCTCTATACGGAAAAAACTTTTGTAGAAAATTTTAAAAAGTATTTAGTTTAATTTTTTAATTAAATCTAAATATTTTTCAAGATTAGCTTTGTGACTAAATTTATACATATTTTTAGAATAATTAATTTTATTATGTTTTATTTTATGTTTATTTAAATTATTTAAAATTGAATTAAGTTCATAAACATTTCCTTGTTTGTAGAGCTTTCCATATTTATAATTTTTAATTATTTCTTTAGGACCTGTTTTGCAGTTTGAGGATATAATATATTTATTAAGACTAGCTGCTTCTAATAAAACATTAGGTAATCCCTCGTATTTTGAGGAAAGTATAAATACATCTGACTGTTTTATAAAATTAATAGCATTTTTACTGCTAATAATTTTTACAAATTTTCTCATAGAATTATTTCTTATATAATTTGTTAAATAATTTTTTTTTTCACCACTCCCAACTATTAATAATCTAAAATTGGAGATTTTATTATTCAATTTGTCGAATGCTTCTAAAATTTCTATGTGGTTTTTTTGGTCTACAAGTCTTCCAACAGAAATTAAATTTATTTTATCTTTTTTAAAAAAAATATTTTTTATTGGATATTTATTTTTATTATTTTTTAATAAGATTGGATTATATATAACCTTAGAATCAATTTTGAAAATTTTCTTTAGTTCTTTTTTAAATTCCTCACTATTTACAACTATTGTATTGGCCCGCTTTAATAATATTTCATAAATTTTTTTTTTTAATTTATTTTTTGTCCATGCATTAGGGCTAAGATTAGACCTAATTAATATTCTATTTTTTAAAATTATAGCTATAATTAATGAATAAAAATTTCCTTGAAAAGATACAATTATTGATTTTCTGTTCTTAATACATTCTAATAAAAGTTTTATAGCGCAATATATAAAATAAAGTCTTCTATTAAATAGTAATAATAAATTATTAGCTTTAATAATTTTTATTTTTTTATTTAATTTATTATTGGGCTTTGAACCAGTTATAAGAATTAATCTTTCAAAAAATTTAGCCAGATAATTTGAAATTATAAAAAAATTCTTTTCAACACCACCTATACTTATATCTGGAAAAAAAAAAATTATTTGATTTTGTTTATCGTGTTTCATATAATTATCAATTTAAACCCAATAGTTGTCGTCTATTAAATAAACTTAAATATTTTATATCAATGATATCTATAATAATTACCAATTTTAATAAAAGTCAATTTTTAAATAAAACTATTAAAAGTTGTGTAAATCAAACAAATAAAAATTTTGAGGTAATTTTTTTTGACGATAAATCAACTGATAACTCTTTGAATATTGCCACTTCTTTATTAAAAAATTCAAAGGTAAATTATAAAATTATTCTAAGACAAAATAAGAAACAATTACATAATAGTTATAATCAGATGTCTGCAATAAATTATTCTTTAAAATTTTGCAAAGGTAAGTATATCTCGCTCTTAGATGCTGATGATATCTTTATTAAAAATAAAATTAAATATTTACATTTTTTAATTAATAATAAAAACAAAAAAATAATTTATAATTCTTATTACATACTTAAAAAAAAAAAATATTCTGCTAATAAAAGGCATTTTAAAATAAGAAAATATATTTGGCCTATTTTCCCACCAACAAGTTGTTTAACGATTGAAAAAAAACTTTTAAATAAAATAATCAAAAAAATTTATTTCAAAAAATACCCAAATTGCTGGTTTGATTTTAGATTGGCAACTTATGTTTCAAAACACTTGCAAAAAGAAATACATTACACTTTCAAAAATTTATCAGTATACAGACAAGATCCCACTGGAAATGATTTCAAATATAATAGTTTATTCTCAAATTCTTATTGGAAGAGAAAACTTGAAGCCCTTTTTTTATTTAAAAGGCTTTAATTGTTATCAAAATTCTTAAAAATGTTGTTCAATTATTAAGCTCATTATCAATTTCCTTTTTTTGAGAAATGTAAATTAAAATTGCAAAGTTAAACCAAAAAGGCAAGCCATACACGGTTCCAAAAAAACTACCCGAAGGTAAAATTGGAAATATAAAAAATAAATTTAATATAAAATGTGAGAAAATTTGAATATTATTTTCTTTTAAATAATTGTTAACTGACAAATAAATAGACCAGAGGAATAAAATTAAAAAGTATAAAGTTCCTATTAAGCCTATCTCAGATAACATCTCGAAGTAAATTTGATGAGGATGCGTTGACGACCTATTCTCATTATATTTGTATTTTTTCTCCGAATAAATTTTCTTTTTACTTTCTTCCTCAAAATTATTAATTCCAATTCCAAAAATAGGATTATTATAAAATATTTTAAGTGCCGTTGAATAATGAGGAATATGTTTTGAATTATTAATAATATTTTCAAAATTTGAAATTTTTTCAATTTTGATAAACATTTTGCTTGCTTGCTTTGTATTTTTAATAGCAATTATGAAAAGAGTAGAGCAGATTAAAAGAACTATAATTGATTTTAGAAAGCTGAGCGGTTTAAAATTATTTTCTCTTAGATATAAAAAACTATATGAGAACAACAATAAAAAAAATAACTTTAAAAAATTAGATCTTTCACCAATAATAAAACTTATCATTAAAATAGAAAATAATAAAATTATTACATAAAATTTCTTGTTTATATTTAACAATTTATCAAAACAGAATAGGGCAAGGAAACAAAATATATATCCAATTATTAACTCAGTGTTTGTAAAACTAGAAATTCTTCCTGTATATTCTGCACTATTTCCAAAAAAATTTGTTCCAGTAAAATATTCATTTAATACATCAATTGAAATAATAATGAGAAAAAATAAGTAATAATTTTTGAATTTTAATTCATGAAATTGACTTTTGCTTAAAAAAATAATTATTCCAAAAGTCATTAATATAAATCTTAAAAAAAATATACTTTTCCAAAAACTACTTTGAAAATCTAATGATATATGGAAATTATTATATGGAAAGATTGCCAGCAAAGAAAATAATAAATAAATGAAAATTTTTCTTTTTGATAATATTAATTTTAAAATTAATTTAGAATTAATAACTGCATAAAAAGAAAAAATTATCGAAAATAAATTTAATAATCCACTTCCAAAAATTATTAACAATGGAAATAATATAAATAAAAAGTAAAGTGTCGAATTAAAAAAAGTCTTTGAGCTCATAAACAATAAAAATGGTACAATAAAAAAAAATTTATTTTATATTTAATCTTCTTATTTAAAAGCTAAAATCCTTCAGAAGAATCATTTTTTCAGCTTGATTAAAGTTTGAAAACTTCCATTTTTTCTCGGGTCATTGAAACTTCTTTTATAATAGTTCCTAAAAAAGTTAATATTTTCATCAAAATAAAATATTTTTTCAACATATTTTTTTAGAAATGAATGATCCGCAATATCAAAACCTGTATCCCTCAGTCTTGAATTTAATTTCTCATATGAATTAAATTTACCAAGTAGTTTTCTAAAAATTAAATCAAAAAAAATAAATGTTGTTTTGATTATAGAATTTAATTTTAATTTATGATTAAATTTTCTTTTTTTTATGGCATGTTTTAATGTATAAAAGTCGTGGTTAAACGCATCAGAATCGTCATCTAAAAATATATGAGAAAATCCAAAAAGAACTGATTGCTTTAACCTCAAAAGATGATTTTGATGATCATCTAAAACTAATAAAGTTTTTTTTGGCATGTTGTAAAAATTTAAATTTTTAAAATCTTTCTCTAAATAATAAATTTTTGAAGACCTATACTGTAATTGAGATAAATTTATATCCAAACAAAAAATTTTTGTATTTTTTTGTGCTGCTTTTAGAATAAACCAACTTGACAAACCTTTGTAAACTCCACTTTCAACAATTAGTTTTGGCTTTAATATTTTGATAACAATAAATAAATTAAATAAATTTATCAAATCCATACCACCTTTATTATTTTTTATTGGCCTTTTTTTGTATACTTTTAAGAATTCTTCAAATAAGGCTTTTTGTTTTTTTCTATTTATCTTAAATTTTTTTGTTACAATTTTATTCATAATTCTAATTTACATATAAATAATATATTTTTATTTATTAATCATAACTAAAATCGAATTATAAATTACAAAACAAAATAATTTAAAAACTATAATAATTACTGGATATTTTATTTATTTAATATAGCTTTTACTATTTTATATATATAGAAATACAAATCTTATGATAAAAGATTGAATTTAATTAATATAATTAAAAATAATTAATTGAATTTAAAAAGTTATAAAAATTTATTTAATGTGTGGAATTAATGGGTTTTCCTTTAAAGATAGAGGATTAATTAATAAGTTTTCTGATTTTACTAAACAAAGAGGTCCTGATTATACTGATTTCTATATTGATGAAAATATCAGTTTATCTCATAACCGCCTTAGTATCTTAGATCCAACTAATAGGTCTAACCAACCATATATATTTAAAAATTTAATACTAAGTTTTAATGGTGAGATTTATAATTATAAAGAATTATCTGAAATCCTAATGAATAAAGGTTATTCAATAGATACCACATCAGATACTGAAATAATAATTAAATTATTTCATTTTGAAAATATTCAGTCATTTTCTAAACTTAAAGGAATATTTGCAATATCAATTTATGATAAAGTTGAAAAGAAGCTATACTTAATAAGAGATATTGTTGGTGTGAAAAATATTTATTATCTCTATCAAAATAATAATCTTTTTTTTTCATCTCTTATTTCTCCTTTAAAGAGTGTTTTAAAAAATAAAGAACTAAATATTAAAGCTTGTAATAATTATTTTAATTTTAATAGAAATGATTCAAATGAAACATTTTTTAAAAATATTTATCAATTAAAACCAGGAGAATTGCTTACTTTTTGCAAAAATAAAGTTGTAAAGAAACAAATATTAAAGTTTAAATTTGATAGTAATTATTCTTTTACAAAAGAAGAAATAAAAGAAAATATAGAAAAAATAATAACTAAACAATTTATTTCTGATGTTCCAGTTGCCTTATCTTTATCTGGTGGAGTAGATTCAAATTTAATTAGGGATATATTATATAAGCATAAAAATTTTTCTTGTTATTCAGTTTTTTTTAATATTAAAAAAAGTAAAGATTATTTTAATCATGATTTCTATTTTGCAAAAGAAATATGTAGAAAAAATAAAATAGATTTAACCGAAGTAGAATGTAGCAGTAAAGATTTTGAAAATTCATTAGAAAAAGTAAATCAAATTTGTGAAGAACCATGTGGAAACCCAAATTCAATAATTAATTTTATTTTAAGCAATAATATTCAAGAGAAGGTAATTTTTACTGGTGATGGAGGAGATGAAATTTTTGGAGGATATGATCGTTACAGAAGTATGTATATTATTTCAATTTTAAAAAAATTTAAAATATTTAATTTATTTAACTCAAAAAAAAGCAAAAATTTAAATAGATTAAAATTTAACAATGCAGATAAATTTTACCTCTCATTTGGTGAACAAAATCTCTTTAAAAATGTCAGTGATTATTACTTTAATTTCAAAAAAATTAATGAGGACGAAGTAAGAAACAATTTTAACTTTAGTAAACTTTATAATTTACCAAAACTAAATAATTTAATGTTTAGAGATCTAGAAACTTGGGTTGTTAACGATATATGTCTAAGAAATGATAAAATTTATTCTAATAAGGGCATTGAGGCTAGAGTTCCTTATTTAGATGAAAACTTGATTAATCTTTTCTTGATGTATCCAGAATTTAAAAAATACGGTTTTTTTTTCAAAAATAAAAACATCTTAAAGTCAATTTTTAATAAGAAAAATGGTTTTTTAAAAAAAAAATATGGTTTTAATCCACCATTTGCTTCTTGGATTAAGGATGAGATGTTTTTATTTATAAATGAAATACTAAGTAAATCCTATTATGACTCAAATCATCTTATAAATTTAGAAAATGTTAAAAAATTACTAAATCTCCATAAGCAAAAATATTTCAACCCTTATCTTATATGGAATATTTTAAACTTTCAAATTTTTTTGAAACAAAATAAATTTTAAAATCTATCATTTATTTTAAACCTGATTAATGAATATAAGATAAAACTTAAACCAAATATTATTAAAGAAATAAATTTAGAATAGTTAGTTAGTTGTAAACTCAAAATTAAAATCGTTGTATTGAAAATAATAAATGAAAAAGTTGTTAATATGTGATTTTTTTTTAAAATTTGAAATATGTCATGATGCATATGTGACTTGTCTGGTTTAAGCAAAGATTGATTCTTTAAGAGTCGATTTACTGAAACAAATAAAAAATCATAAACTGGATACCATAAAGGCCAAATTAAATATGCGGGGTGCACATTAAATTCCTTATAGAGATTTATTGTTAAGAAGCTTATAAAAAAACCAATAAAAAGACTTCCATTGTCACCAGTAAAAAACTTAAATCCACTTTTACTTGGAATTATATTTAATATAAAATTTAAAAATACAGGTATAGATAGTAATAAAAGAAGATTTTGTAACTCTACATTTTCAACTAAGAAAATATAATAAACTAATGTACTAAAAAAGAAACTTAACAAAAGACCATCGACACCATCTATATAATTTGTTGCATTAATTAGTAAACCTATCGACAAAATCAAAAATGGTATACTAAATTTACCTAAATGTATCAGACCAACGTAATCGTAGTTACCTAAATCGTTAATAATAATTCCATTTCCTAGCAAGTATATTGATGGTATAAAAATAATAATTAATTTTGTTAAAGGTCTAATATTTTTTCTATCGTCTATAAAACCACCTAATATAACAAAAAAGCCTGTTGTAATAATTAATTCAATATTATGATTAAGTTCAAATTGGCTAACTATTATTAGGTAAAATAAATAAATTATTAAACCACCTGTGTTATAAATTGGATTGTTATGGATTTTCCTACTATTCGGCTCATCAACCCAATTAAAATATTTTGACACAAAAAATACTAATGAGAATAGAATGAAATAAATTATTAAAAATTTTAAATATAACATTTTAAGGTTTACGTATCTTAAGGATTTACCTATATTTATATAACATAATCAAGAATGAAAAAAAAAATATTAATTACTGGTTGCGCTGGTTTTATTGGATTTCACTTATCAAAAAGATTGCTTAATAAGTATGATGTAGTTGGAATAGATAAATTAACCAATTATTACTCAAAAAAACTCAAATTAGATAGACTTACTGAATTGTTAAAATACAAAAATTTTAAATTTTTTAAAATTGATTTGTCCAAAAAAAAAGCTTTACAACCATTGAAAAAAAAAAAATTCTATGCTGTAATTCACCTAGCTGCCCAGCCAGGAGTAAGAAATTCAATTTTCAAACCATTGGATTACATAAATGATAATATAATATCTCAAGTAAATCTTTTACAAGAATTTAAAGATAAAAACTTAAGTAAATTTATCTATGCTAGTTCTTCCTCAATATATGGATCAACAAAAAAAAATAAATTTTATGAAACGGACCCTTTGACACGACCACTCTCTTTATATTCAGCTACTAAACAATCAATAGAACAAATCACTAGCTATTACAGTTTATATTATAAAATACCGTCTGTAGGTTTAAGATTCTTTACTTGTTATGGTCCATGGGGACGACCAGATCTATCTGTTACCAAAATCACAAATGATATATTAAAAAATAAAAAAGTGATATTACTTAATAATGGGAAAACAAAAAGAGATTTTACTTACATTGATGACACTATTGATGGAATAATTAAATCTTTAAATTTTCAAAGCAAGAACTCATTTCATGAAATATTTAATCTAGGCACAGGAAAAACATTTAGTACTTTACATTTAACTAATACTATAGGCAAAATTTTAAAAAAAAAATTTAAAATAATTTTTAAAGATCATCATCCAACTGATATGAGAATTACACAATCTAGTATGACAAAGAGTAAAAAATTATTGAAATATAATCCCAAAATTAGTCTTAAAGAGGGTATCTCAAGATACATAAACTGGCATTTAAAATATTAGATCTGATTAATAAATGAAAAATAAAATTCTTATAACAGGAGGTGCTGGTTACATAGGTAGTTCTGTTGCAAATTTTTTAATAGATAGAGGTATTAAAGTAACAATTATAGATAATTTAATAACAGGAAATATAAATTTTATTCCAAAAAAGGCTCAATTTGAGAAATGTGATATTGATAATAAAAAAGAAATATCAAGGATTCTAAGAGAAAATAAGTATGATGTTGTCCTACACTTTGCTGGCCTCATAAGAGTAGATGAGTCAGTAAAAAAACCAAAAAAATATTTTAATTATAATTATGAAAAAGCAAAAAAATTTTTTGATATTTGTATTAAGAATGGAATAAATAAGATTATTTTATCTTCCACAGCTGCTGTATATGGAAATCAAAAACAAAAACCTTTGAATGAAAAAAATAAAACTAAACCATTAAATCCCTATGCAAAATCTAAATTAAAAATTGAAAAATATTTAATAAAAAAAGCTAAAGAAACAAAATTTAGTTATATAATTTTACGATATTTTAATGTTGCTGGGACTGAGCTAAAAATGAGAACAGGATTAAGTTCAAAATTATCAACTCATTTAATAAAAGTTGCTTGCGAGGTTGCGGTAAAAAAGAAAAATATTCTGACTATATATGGTAATAATTATCAAACTCCTGATGGAACTACAATCAGGGATTATATTCATATAAGCGATTTATCGGAAATACACCTACTGACTATAAATGATATAATTAAAAAAAATAAATCAAACATATTTAATTGTGGTTATGGAAAAGGTTATTCTGTAAAGCAAGTAATATTTGCTTTAAACAAAATTTTAAAAAAAAAAATTCCTACTAAAATTGGTAAACCAAGACCTATGGACGCTGATTATTTGGTTGCAAACGCAAAAAAATTTGAAGATTACTTTAATTGGAAACCTAAATTTAATAATTTAAATAAAATAATACAATCATCTTTAAAATGGGAATTAAAATTAAAAAAAAAATTAAAAAATTAAAATTATAAAATAATTGTAATTTAATACTATGCTCAATACTTTAGCTTTCTTTTTTTCTTTCTATATTTTATTAGTTTCTGTGATTGGGTATGGAATTTTTTTTCAAAAAATTATTTATGCAGATGGTGACGATAGCAATGAAATTGCAATTTATATAGGTTTTTATGGATTATCATTTATCACATTAATCTCACTAATATCTAGTATTTTTTTTCCTCATAATTTCATTCATAATATAATTGTTCATTCTATTGGAATTTTTTTCTTAGTTTTCTTAAAATTTAAAGATAAAAAAAAATATTTAAGAGATATTATAATCATATCTTTTTTCTTTTTATTAAGTCTATTGATCTCTAAAACTCATGATGATTTTTCATATTATCATCTTCCTTTTACCAAGTATCTTACGGAACATAAAATAATATTTGGAATGGGAAATTTAAACCACGGTTATAATTTTATTTCTTCGTTATTTTTTTTAAACTCCACATTTTATATTCCTTTTATAAAATATTTTTCATTTCATTTTAGTATGGTTTACTTTTTAATTTTTTTTAATTTTTTTTTAATAAAAGAGATTATTTCAAAAAAAAATAATAATTTAATTATCTATTTATATTTATTTTCCTTTGTCTATTTTAATCTGTCATTTAATAGACTTGCAGAGTTTGGAACTGATAAAGTGGGGCAATTATTAATTGTAGTTTTAATTATAAAGCTCATGCAATTGGTTTATTTTCAAAACACTATTAAAAAAATTGAAAATATTTTATATTTAATCCCTTTATTAGCTTTTTGTATAACTTTAAAAACATATTTTTTACCTTATATTTTACTATCAGTTACAATTTTCTTTTATCAAACTAATATATTAAAAATTTTACAAAGAATATTATTATCTAAATCTTTTATTATTTTTAATTTATTTTTAGGATTTTACTTCTTGCATCATTTTATTTCTACTGGGTGTGTTATTTCACCGATTCCTTTCACATGTTTTGAAAATTACGATTGGGCAAGAGAAACAAATCAAATTGCAAAGATTAATTTATGGTTGGAACAGTGGTCTAAAGCAGGTGCAACACCAAATTTCAGAGTTGATAATCCGTCTGAATACATTCAATATTTGAATTGGTTTCCCAATTGGGTAGACAAATACTTCCTTAGCAAGTTTTTAGATCAAATAGCTTTGTTGTTTTTTAGTTTTATATTTATATTTTTCATTTTTAAAAATTCTAAAAAACAAAATGTTACGAATAATTTACTAAGATTTCTCCCTTTTTATACTATAATTTTACTAATTTTTTTTATTTGGTTTTTTAAGCATCCAACATTAAGATATGGGGGTTACTCAATTTTTTTTCTTGTATTTTCATTGCCAATTTCAATTTTTTTTTCCAGGTATTTTTATAAAGATAATTTTAGAAAAAGATTTTTAATTTTAATTACAATTGTATTTTTGTCTATCAATCTGAAAAATTCTATTAGAATTTACAAAGAAATTAATAGAACAGATCAATACAGCTTTAAAAATTTTCCTTTCTTTGCAATTCAAAAGAACAAATTCACACAAAAAAATTTTAAAGAAAATTTTATTATATATTCAGTTATTTCGGGTGATAATCATTGTTGGGCATCTCCAACACCTTGTGGATCAATAAATAATAATATTTTTGTCCATAAAAAAAATGGATATTTTTTCATCAATAAAATAAAATAATATAAATTAAAATATTAAATATATTTTTAATTTATTTAAGGATTAATAAAAGTGCAAAATCTAAATATTGTTGATCAAAATGATTTAATTTCAATAATTATACCCTTTTATAATGAAGAGTATTATTTCGAAGACTGTATTAACTCAGTTCTTAGACAAAGTTATAAAAACTATGAAATAATTATTGTTAATGACGCAAGTAAGGTGGAATACCAAAATAAACTAAATCACTATAAAAACTTATATCCTGATTTAATTAAAATCATTAATAATGAAAAAAACCAGGGAGTTGCCATTTCTAGAAATAAAGGAATTGATGTAGCAAAAGGTAAATATATTGCTTTTTTAGACTCGGATGATCAATGGATGCCATATAAGCTAGAACACCAGTATAATCTAATAAAAAAAAATAAAATAGATTACATCCATGGAAGTTACTTAATTGTTGATGAAAATAAAAATTTTAAAGGTTATCTTAAAGGTAAGGATTTAAGATATAAGGATTTGATAAAGTCTTGTGACATTGGATTATCAACTGTAATGATTTTAGCTGAAATTTGTAAACAAAATAAATTTGAGAAAATTTCTACAAAAGAAGACTATGTATTATGGCTGAAATTGTCAAAAAAACAGAATTATTTATTTGGCGATGATAGGATAGTATCTATTTATAAATCAAAAAAAAAATCTTTGTCAAAAAATTTAATCATTAATTTTTTTAATGCATTCAAGGTTTATAGAAATTATGAAAAACAAAATATATTTAAAACATTATATTTAATTTTAAGACTCTCATACAATCGTTTGATTAAGTATAGGAAAATTTCAGAGTTAAGTGATAGCAACATTAGAGATATATCAGAAAACTTTGGTTTAAATAAATGAACTTTATCAACCTTGTAAGAAATACATTAAACTTTTTAGATGATATAAATCAAAAAAAAATTATAAATCTGATATCGTTAAAACTTAAAGAGAAAGCCACAATTATAGATGTTGGTGCTCATTTTGGAGAAACAATATCAAAATTTAATAAAAAATTTCCATTGAAAAAGATTTATTCCTTCGAAGCTAGCCCAATTAATTTTAAGGTTTTGCAAAATAATATTTCTAAATTTGATATGTCCAAAGTCGAAATTTTTAATTATGCTTTGGGAGAAAGAGAATTTGACAGTTTTATTAATCAAACAATAGAATCTTCGTCATCAACAATTAACAAAATAAACAATAATTCTAACTATTTTCTAAGAAAAATGAGAGTTCTTAATGTAAAAAAAAAAAATCAATTTTATAAAAAAATACCTATAAAGATAGTTACTTTAGATAATTTTATTGAAAAAAAAAATATTTCAAAAATTGATTTATTAAAAATAGATACGGAGGGATATGAGCTTAATGTGCTTAAAGGAATTGTAAAGAATTACAAAATTATAAGGTTGATTTATTTTGAACATCATTATGATGATATGATAATAAAAAATTATAAATTTAGAGAAATCAACCAATTATTGAATAATTTTGGTTTCAAAAAGATTTTTAAGTCAAAAATGCTATTTAGAAAATCATTTGAATATGTTTATGAAAATAGAAATAATAATTAAATTGAATAAAACTATATTTTAAATTTATTTTTTTAATCTCAATTTGTAATAAGCAGATATTACAATCCAAAACATTCTAATTGTGTTAGAAAACAAAGATGTCATTTTCGTTTCTCCTTCTTTTCTCTCATAATAAACGACTGGGACTTCATTGATTTTTAAATTATTTTTGTAAGCACCAATCAAAAGATCAAAATCTCCCCATAAATCTTGCGCGCCCCATTTTCCGTTATCTATTTTAATTTTTTCCCAATGTTTTTTATAAAAGATTTTAGTACCACATAAAGTATCTGTAATTTTTTTTTTGAAAAGTATACTAAATAAAATTGCAAAAAAACTATTTCCAAAAAAATTTAAAATTTTCATAGCCTTATTTTTTTGTGGATAAATCATTCTAGTACAATTTATAAAGTCCGTATTTGTATTTCTAAGTATTTCAAGAGCAAAATTAATATCTTTAAAATCAACAGTCAAATCTGCATCATATATTATAATAATTTCTCCTCTAGCTATATCAATTCCTTTATACACATTTTCTGATTTACAAATACCTGGACCATCATATTGAATTATTTTAAAATCTTTATGTTTTTGTGAAAGTTTTGCTATTTCATTTTTTGTATTATCCTTTGATTTATCGTCTCCAAATAAAAGTTCATAATTATTACTCAAGTTCGATAATTGATCACTAAATAGAGGAATATTTTTACCTTCATCTTTGCATGGTATAATAATAGAAATAATTTGGTTATTATTATTTTTTATTGTCTTTCGCATTTTTTTTAAAATCGTAATGCTTGAAACACAAAAAATATTTAGAATTGGTAATCTGAATAATTTGTTAACAAAATTGGTTATCAGTGGAATATATATCGGCATAGCTATAATTCTTTCAGTTCTAACTATCTCCAAATTACAGCTTGAATATAAATTATATAAATAAGAAGAAGGTAAAAAATTATTTTTTTTTGGAGAAAAACCAAATAAATATTTTAAGATTTTAATTAAAATCATCCATATTAAATTTTTTGATAAGATAATAATTCTAGCATCATCATTAATTTTATTTGAAAGATCCAAAAGATTTTTTGCAGGATTTAATTGATGTTCTATATCAGCAATAATTATATTGTCACATTCAGATACCAAAAGGTCAGACACTTGTGTATGATATCTTAACTTATCATTATAATTAATTTTATAATCATCCGAAATTTCTTTTATGTTAATTTCGCTTGAATTTAAATTTTTACTTATTAAAGAATTCCCAGCACAAAGTATTAAAATTTTTTTTGAGTTATTTATACAGCTGTTAATAAAACCTGATATTTCAGAAAACAAAAAATTTTTTTTTTTTAAAAAATTTAATCTTTTTTTTACATTATTTTTAAAAAAAAATAGGCTATTTTCTAGATAATAATTATTTTCTACTTTTTCTGAATTTTTCATACTCTAGCATTTGATTAAATATGTCATCGATATTATATTTTAATTTCCAATTGGGATATTTTTTTTTAAATTTTTTCATGTCTGTAATCCAAAATTTGTGATCTCCAGATCTAGATTTATCAATATATGAAAAATTAAATTTGTTTCCTGTTAAAATTTCGGATTTTTTTATGGCTTCTAGGACTGAAATATTCGAAATTCTACCTCCTCCAATATTAAAAACTTCTCCTGGACTTGGAGGATTTTTATATAATTCCCATATTATGGATGCAACATCGTACGAGCTTAAATTATCTCGAACTTGCTTACCTTTGTATCCAAAAATTAAATATTTTTTTTTATAAAATGCACATTTAAAGAGATATGATAAAAAACCATGCAATTCCACTCCAGCATGTGTTTCTCCAGTTAAACATCCAGCTCTTAAGCAAACCGTTTTTAAATTAAAATATTTTCCATACTCTTGAACAAGAAGGTCACCAGACAATTTTGATACCCCAAATGGACTATGTTTTGAGTTGTCTATACTTACCGTTTCGTCAAATCCATTTTTAAATTTTCCTCCAATTTCAAAACGTTTTTCAAGTTCTTTGTATTTCAAATAATTTACGACATCCCCATATACTTTATTAGTACTCATATAAATCATGATAGAATTTTTTGCGTACTTACGCATGCATTCTAAAATATTTAAAGTTCCATTTGCGTTTATATTAAAATCAAGGCTCGGATTATATGCAGACCAATCGTGAGAAGGTTGTGCGGCTGTATGAACTATAAGACTAAATCTGTTATTTTTAAAACATTTTTCTAATTGTTTTTTATTTGTAATATTTATAGAGGCATGAGTAAATCTCTTAGCTTTTTTTAACTCAATAATATTTTTTATAACGCTCCCATTTTTTCCAAAAAATTTTTCTCTTTGATTGTTATCAATTCCAAAAATTTTCTCTTTTTTATTTAAAAGAAAATTTGATACAGAATGACCAATTAGACCAGCAGAACCTGTTACAAGTATCATAATTATATATATTTATTATTCAATCAAAATTCTTTTAGGGCTTTTTGTGTAAAAATAAAATATATATTTACAAAATCAATTATTTAAGTATAAACCCATTGCCTGGTGATTATTGCGAAAGGGAAATACCCGATCCCATTCCGAACTCGGAAGTCAAGCCTTTCTGCGCCGATGGTACTTAGTCTTAAGACTTGGAAGAGTAGGACATTGCCA
>MDSZ01126687.1_pt1 | contig 18055 bp, 36 predicted proteins | sample 811201 | NCBI WGS metagenome assembly MDSZ01 (sample SAMN05326647, study PRJNA326480) | marine metagenome | isolation source: seawater | place: Indian Ocean: North | collected 2010
AAGAACCTTTTTGACTACAATACCAGAATATGGTCAATTAGGGGGATATACAACTGATAGTAACTATAATTTAATTCTCATTTTCTCTAATCAACTTGATGCAACTCAAACAACTAATATAAGTATGCTTTACTTTGTTACTTTGTTTACAAAACTAGGCAAACAAACCTTTATTTATGATGATGCAATTACAACTGGTACAAGAATAATGACATTCACAACAAATTCATTTATATTAAGTGGAACTGGATTGGCTTCTTACAATGCGATATTAAATCGTGGATTTACTTTTAACCTTCCAGTGGGTGCAATCCAATCTGAATACATAAGTTTTGGTATAAATCCAAATCACGGGGGAGTGGGTGGAACTTTGATACAGTTTACTAATGCTATATCAGACCCCGCATTTTCTGTAAAATATTCTGAAGAAGGTCAAGTAGATGTAGAACAAGCATCAATTTATACTGGAACGAGTTCAAATGTAAGCATACCAAATCCTTCTCAACCATTAAATTTGATATTAACATCTAATCCCGCAGTATCTTTCAATAATTTTAGTATTACAGTTTCGGGAGGGGGGTCAACAGATGCAATGCTTAACTCTGTTCTTATAGGAAATGGTGTGCAAACAGTGGGTGGTATAGATGACCAAGAAATTTACGGATTTACTTTAGTTAATAATCCTTCTACTAATCCACTTGGTTTATTTGCTAGAGATTTTTCGGGATGTGGTAATTGGGCTAATCTTAAAATAATAAATTATAGCGTAGATAGAGAAGCCCCTTATCCCGCATATGGAAGCAGTGCCTTGTTTAATCTTCCAGTTTCGTATTTAACCGCTACTAGAAGTTTTGAATTAAGGAATTCAGAAATATTTACTTCAGTTAGTAAAGATGCGAATTCATCTGGGAATGTATTTCCTATGTTAGATTTAATAGGTCAAGCAGATATTTTAATACCAGAAGGTACAACATTACAAGATACTGTGTTTAATTATTCTCCTAATTCAAGTTTACCTTCAACACTAAACGTAGTATTTTTGGTTTCTTCCAATCAATTTAGCGGTTTTAATGTAGCCCCACTTTTAGGTCAATCCGTAGTGGATGGATGTACTTTCAGAAGTGGGGGCGGTTCTACACCCGATGTAGATAGAATGAAATTCATAACCGAAACTGATGGAACAGACCAACAAATACAACAGATTTCAGTTAGAAATATGAGTATCGGTATATTAGAAGTACTTAATAATTCTGCGAGTACACCAGTTTTAACCATATTAGAAGTTCAAGATGTAACAGATTTAACTCAAATACTAGCAAGTAACTTTAACATTGATTTTGTGGATTTTGACAATTTACCTTCAACATTAACAAATATAGATTTATCTGAAAATGCAATGCCTAGCACTGTGCTAGATAGTTTATTAATAGATGTTGATACTATTGGTAATTCAAATGGTACTTTAGATTATTCTGCTCAATCGACTGGTGCTTCTCCCGATATTGCAACAAGTGGTACTGCTTACAATAATTTAATAAGTAGGGGATGGACTATTGTAGGAAATGCACCTTCATAAAAAAAAGGATACCGAAGTACCCTTTTAATTCCTAAAAAAAACTATAACAAGGAAAGTTCATATAAACTTACAGAAGTTACTCACTTTACAATTCCAAAGATAAAGAATTATTTTTATTTTCTGTAATATTTTTTTTATTTTCAATTACTTCTGGTTCTAATTCTAGATTTGCATAAATTGATTTACTTCTCTTTGGTATAATTTTTTTACCATCTACAAACATTACGTTATTATCTTCATCAAGTTTTAAATAACCACCGCCCTCAACTTTATCATCTACACTAATTCCTTTTTTCCCGTAATAATCTTTGGGTAAAGTTTTAGATAATTGTTTTATTACAGTTTTTCTAAACATCCATCCTTGTGGGTCTTTGGATGAATTTTTGTAGAGTGGATTAGATGCTTTTGACATATTCACTATATCAAGTATTTCTTTTTTAGACATAACTTTAAACATAGTTTCACCATTTGTTAATTTAGCAACTGCATAAACATATTTTATATTATTATTTGTTCTTTCAAGATTTGGTAAATGTGAAAGTTTTGGTTCTAATCCTAATTCGAATTCAAAATCATCCTCATCATAAACTATTTCAGACCATATTTTTTTTATTTCACCACTTCGTAAGAGCAAACTAATCAATCCTTTATATCCCAAAATAGGTGTAATTTTTTTTCCAAAGGGTATAAAATAAAATTCTCCAATATCATTAGATGGATTTAAACCCAATTCAGCACATAATAAAATAGAAGCAAATAAAGAAGCGGGATTGTACAAGAATGCATCTTGCATTTCCTTGCTTTTTTTCACTTCATTAATTACTATATTTTTAAATTGAGAAGGGGAAATATTGTGTGTTGCTAAAAGTTCAGTTAAGTTGTTTTTTTCATATTGACTAATTGTAGTCGAAAAGTTTTTTATTAAAGATTTATTTTGTGTCATTTTGTTTCTGTATTAAGTTAAAATATTTTTCACTATCATCATAGTGAGTTTTTTTAAGTTTACGTTCTATTTTTTTTTCTAGTTTATCTATATGAGATAAAACAAGAACTAATTCTGTATGAATTTTTTTTATTTTACCCTTTTTTAAATCGGGTTGATAAAGTAAAAAATCAACTAGATTTGAATAATAAGTTTCCCAGTAATTTAATTCTATTTGAAAATCATATACGACATTATTTATGGTCATTAATTTATCCATAATAAATATCTTCAATTAAAGGAATATCTGATTTAGCATCACAATTAGCACTTAAAGGACAATTAGAGCATCTTTTTAAACTTGGATATGCTATGAAGTCTTTTTCTATATTCATTGCGTTAATCTGCTTGTAAATGCTCTCTATATGTGCTTGATGTACTTTGTAAGCATCTTCATCAATGTTTACTCTAATTAATTTAACATTATTTACTTCTTTGGAAGAAAAAACCATAAAGTAAAAGTCAAAGTCATCGTAATTTAAATTGTAGTTTTCCTTGACTAGCATTTTGTATTGTACTGCTTGTACTAATATGCGTTCCTTATAGTGTAAACTTTCGGTGTCCCATCCCGTTTCTGCCCATTTGTCATCAATTAAACCACTATATTTCAAATCAATAACGCAAGGTCTATCATTGAGTTCACCCCAAATATCTAGAACTCCATCTTTATATTGACTAGATAATTTTAACCCTACTTTATTAATTTTAAGTTTGTATTGGGATTTGATTTTTTTAAATAACATTGCAGACTGCATTGCTCTTTTAAAAGGTGCAGAAACAGTTTCTCTTTTTGTACCCGCATAACTAAGTCTAGGTTTTGGTATTTGACCATTTCGGGGCAAAGAACCAGTTGCTTGATATTCAAAATAGTTTCCTAAATCCATCGCTTCAGTAGTAGGAAACTCTATATTATCAAAATGTTTTGCTTTGAATTGTAGACCACAAAGATTTTTTCCTTTGTATTCGTTATAGTCTTTTAGGAAGGATTGGCTTATTTTTTTCTCCATATTAAGATTGCTTTTTGTAATTATTTACAATTTGTATATAATCTTTTTGATTTATCCATCCATCCTTTGAGTATTCAGTACCTACCCAGATTAGTTTTTTACCACCTTTGATTTTAGAACTTTCACCTACAATTAGTGTTTCAATTCTGACATCAGTTATATTTTTGATGCTTAAATTCAAACCTAGTCTATTGTTTAAAGCAATCAACATTTCATCTGCTTTTGTTCGGTTGGGGGCTTCCATAACTAATGGTTTCTCGATGTTATCCACATAATATTTATACAATTTTATCTTGCTCATCTAAAGATAATTTAGAAACTTGTTTTTGTAATTGTTTATGTAAATAAAAAACTAAAAGTTGATTTTGTAAACGATGCTTAAATCTATGTTTGTTTTCATATAAACTTATCATTTTAGCAATTATACCTAAATGAGTGATATTGTTTTTAGGATTTTTTATTGTTGCTAATAATTTTTCAAAATCCAATAAAATTTCTTTCATATCTTTTTATCTTTACTCTTATACGCTTTGTTTGTGTCTTGCGTGTAATTTTAGTTTCTTGTAAACGAAGGGGGGAGTTGAAAGCCCCCCCTTTATTTTACTACTTTAAATGCGAAAGGTTGCCCCAATCCTTTCATTTTACAATACTGTTGTAATGCACTAAATGTTTCAAGGGCTTTTAATCTTCCTTTAATTATTGCTTTTCCATTAAAAAACCACCACATTTCATCACCTTTACCTCTGTAACCTTCTTTGTTCAATAATCCAAATTTGTACAAATTACCACTTTGTGGGGTATTATGTATTGAATTTTTCATTATAGTAAACTCTATATTTCTTTCAGTAAAAGTGTTGAAGGAATATTGGTGTGTCTTTTCACGTTCAGTAAAAGGAAGAAGTATCAATTCATCCATAATTTAGTTTCTATCTGATTACGAGTGCAAATATATAAAATAATTTTTATTACCAAAAATAAAAAACATACAAAAGGGGAGAAAAAATTCCTCCCCAGTTCAATTAAGCATTAAGTGGCGATTTAATAACTTAATTGTTTGTATGTAAGATTTTCTTCATCAAAATAATTTTGTACCAATTTTATATTTTTTTTGCTATCTCTATAATATATACAATCTGTTTTCCAAGCATAAAAATCATTAGCAAGTAATTCACTAGCAGAATGCATATGGTTAAAACATCTTAATCTAATAAACTTAAAAACATTTTTTAAATCTAAGTTTTCTTTTTGACTGATGTATGAGTTCACTAAAGAACCCTTTTTATATTTATCAAATTTTTTTTCTCTACCTAAAACTGAAAGAGTTGCAAGTCTTAATGCTTTACAATTATTATCTAAACCCGCTATATAAGTTTTTTCATTAATAAATCCTTCTAAATATGCTATTCTCCAATATGCGTGATTAATATCTGTTCCCGCTAGTTGACCTTCTTCAATATCATAGTTGTAATTGTATTCAATAGAATTCAAAGTTTGTGGCAATTCTAATTCATTTGTTTTAAGCCATTTTAAGACTTGTATTTTAACATTATTAAACAAGTATACTTTATTCTTTGGAAAATTTGTTTGCGGGGCAAAAACCACGTGCCTATCGTCTAAAATAACTTCAGTGCATTCAGAAGATTTTCTTAAATTAAAATCCGCTTTATTTCTGACAAGTTTATCTATTAATTTTTTTGGATTGGAAGTTTTTAAAAAATATTTTTTTACACTACTCATATTTTACCACCTTTGTCTAGTTTTTTTGTAAGTTTAGCCACTTCTTGTTGGAAAAATTTTTTGGTTATTAAACCATCTTTAACATCTTGTCTTAAATCATCGATAAGACCTCTAATTTGTTTTTCTCTTTCACCACCCTTTTGTTTACTCTTTTTTATTTTTTCTTCTATTTTTTTATCCTCTTTAGTTGAAGTAACCTTTGATGGTGTTTTAAGTTTACGGATTTTAGCACGTGATATTTTAGTTTTTTTATCTACATCACTTAATCTTTTTTCTCTTTGCTCTAATTGTCTTTTACTTAAAGAACCAGTTTGAACGACAATATCTATTAGTCTATCTCCTAAATCTGCAATTTCTCTATCTTCATCTTCTGAAAAAACGACTTTTACAAATGATGAACAATTTGCACTATCACCTTTTTTACCTTTTTTGTATGCTCTTAAAAAAATTACTTCTTCTTCTGCTCGGTCTGATTTATCTTCTACGAGCATTCTAACATTTTTATTAAAATTACCAGTTTTTGCATCCAAGTCTTGAACGGATACAATTCCCGTGTTTACAAAACCATCCCCTCCTTCTAAATCTATTTGTATTTGTACTTTATCATCTAACCTATTAATAGCATTTTCTAAGTCAAATAATTTAACTGGTAATAAATCAGTATCGGGAATTTTGAATACACTAAAACATCTTGAAGGTTTTACTCCTTTTTTAATTTCTTTAAGAGCAATTTCAACTTGTTTTTCTGTAAAATCTTTTAAGGGTCGTTCTTTGAATTTTTGAAACAGATTTGTAGAAGTCCATTTCTGTATTTTGTTCCAACTGTTTTTGGATTTACTTTTACTCTCTTTAAGTATTTGTTCTTTTAAATCGGGATTTTTATCTGCTAGTTTTTTGACTAGAGATGCTAGTTTTCCAAATTTCCTAAAATTAGAGATTTTTTTCGCCACAATAATAAATAAAAGTTTTTAAAGATAATAAATTATTCCTAAATTTGGGTTTTAGTATTTAGATTTTAATTTAATTTTTAGTGATAGGTTGGATACTATTTGATTACAACTTCACTATCCGTAAAACCCTCCATTAGTTCTTATTTTAGTGGGGGGTTTCCTTATATATTAGTTTTGATTACCGCAAACCACTTGCGATTTTTGTCTGTAACAATACCTTTTTTATTGATGTTGACTATTCTTTTAGTTACTGCATCTGCTACATTACCGCCAATGACCTCTAAAGTATCTTTGTTTTTCTTAACTACTAAATCACAATGAGATTTAAAGTCTGATGTTCTATTATAGAAATCTGCATTACTATCTTCTCTATGATAACAAACCAAATCTCCAACTTTTGGGGCTACTTCATTTATTCTATATCCTACAAATGGTGCATTAAATTTTCCTTGTTTTCTATTGGCAATACTATCTCTAATGTATTTACTGTGCCTTGCATTATATACAAATTTATCTCCCGCACCCGATTTTTTCATAATGTATGAAATAAATGCACTTGACCACGCTTTATCAGTATCGCTTCCATCATATTTTAATCCCGTTCCTTCTCGCCAGTATTTAGCAACTCGTTCTATGAAACCTCCTTCTTCTTCTAAATCATATGCACCACGTACTAATTTTCCGTTTCTATCAATTAAGGGTTTTCCCCAACCTTCCCATTCTTTTTTAGCAGTAGCAACAACTCTGTATTTGACTAAAACTTCACGTAGGATAATAATAAGGGCAGTAATTCCTATCACCGCCCCCAAACCAAAGTAAATTATTTTATTTTTTTTTGTCAAACCTATTCGTAGTTTCTGCGTATAAAAGTATCATAATATTCTTTAGAAACTTGACCGAATTTGGCTTTAGGGAAACTTATTTTAAAAGTATCAAATGGGGATTGTTGTTCTTTAACTGCTCTTTCAGTAGCATTTCCAAAAATACCATCTACCCCATCTTTCTTTTCACCGAATGCACCTAACAAATTTCCTAATCCTTCATCTCTTAAAAATCTCTGTAAAGCAAAAACTTCTTTTCCTCTACTACCTTTTCTCAACGGGAAAACAGATTTCGTACTTGTGTTGTTATTGTTCTTATTATCTTTTGGCTCTAAAACAACGTCATCTGGGTCGCCAAAATATTCAGTTGGTCTTGTTAATCTTTTGTAACCAAAATATCCGAGTAGTGCTACTGCTACTCCTCCTAATGTGTATAAAATTGTTTTTTTCATAATTTACTTTTTACCTTGTGCGTTATATAACTTTTTGTAGTTTTTACTACTTTTTAATTTAGAAGTTTTACTCTTAGCGTGAACTCCTTTTCTTTTTGTTTTGTGTTTTCTTTTGTAATTGTTAACTATATTTCTTGCCATTTAATGCCTACTTTTTGTAATCAAAATTATCACCCGCAATCGCTAATTTTTCGATAACCTCTGATTGATAATCTCTAAGCATTTTTTCTACTTTTTCTTTTTCTGAACTTAAATTTTGCAACTGTTCTTCATAGTTTTGAACTTTTGCTTTTAAGTTTTCGACCTCTGATGGGTCTTTACCTACAAAAGTTGTTATTACTAATGATAAAGAGCCGACTAACATACCTACAATAACTTTAAAAATATCATTGTTTGTTTCTGGTATTTCAAAAAAAGCAAGAAATAATAAAAGCCCCATCACAAGCACAAACACTGTTGCTGAACCTAAATATCCTCTTAATTCTTTGTCGTTAAATATTTTCATATACTATAATTTATTTTTGTTTTTTTGTTGAACTTCTCTCTAAAAACATTTTCTCCCTTTCTATTGCCCTATCCATTTCCTTTTTTTTGTCTGCTTTTTTAGAATAATATTGATGTATACTATCCCCAACATTCGCTAATATAGGCACTGTTACTATTGCTAAAAAACCAAAAAATAAACCTCTACGAGTTTTACTTCCCACTGTTTTTCCAGTATATATTCCATAACCTACACCTATTAAACCATATGGTAATAGAGTAAAAATTCCTCCAAGCCCATCCTTTAATCCTAAAAATTTTGAAACTGGCTTTTGTGAAGCGTACTTTTCCTCTTTTAATTCCTCCAAAAATTCATCACTTACTATCGTTGGTTGAAGAATTATTTCATTTTTATTTTCAGTAAATCCATCCATTCCACCCCATACATCTGTATTAGCGGGTGCTTTTGATGATTTAATTTTCCCACTCCAATTATCAGTATTTAATGGAATGCTCACAGAATTATTTTTTTATCAATTTAAAACCGAAATATGCAATGACAATTACTGCTAAAAGAACAACTGTATTGTTGTTTGAAAGTTTTGCAGTTTGTGGTTTTTCTTCAGATGATGCAAGACTAAAATCTACATCTTTTTCAAGAAATGTACCCACATTCATTGTTGGTGATGAAAATGTTAATTCGAATGGAGTACCTACAAAATATTGTATTGTAGATGTTCCTTCTGGGTTGCCCCTATCTGCTGTAAAAAATTCGTACTCTTGAACTAAAAAAGTTTCTCCTTCTTGAATTGCTTTACGTTTAGAATTATTAATATTGATTGTTCTCAAAGCAACTGCTTTGATTTGATTTTGTGGTGTGTATTTAACTGTACTCATAATATACCCTTTTTTAAATATTGTTCAGCATCTATTTGTTTTACTGTCGAAGTATAAAAAAAATAAATACCAATGTAACAAGCAATTAGAACTAAACCCGTTTTAATGTATTCTTTTCTAATTTCTTTTTGTATTTCCTTATTTACTTCTTTTTCATTCAAGCGTTAAAATCTCTTAATCTGTTAAAAATTTCTTCTGCTTTTGTCATTCTTTCCTCTGAAATATTTTTAGGTCTTTCATAATACTTAGCAAAATTATAGGCACTATCTCGTGCAGTTTTACTTTGTAAAAGTTTTTCTTTTGCTTTTTTCTCTGTATTATTTAGTTCCCAGTCTAAATAACGAAGTTGTACTTCAAAATTATTTGGATTGAGTTTTCTTGATAAAGCCCACTCATTTAATCTTAACCATCGACTTTTGTGCCATTGAGCAAGACCAAATGAAGTTCCATTATCGCCTATTGCTTTTGGGTCGTATTTACTTTCTACATAAATATTCCCCGCAATCCCAGATGCATTGGCTTTGCTATATCCTAAATTCATAAGAAACCGAGCAATCCCAACACCATCTCTAGAAAACGGGGGTTTTTTTGCACCAATAAGCAAAAGAATAGTTGCCCCAAGTCCTAACCCTAAAGCAACATATCTAAACATTACTCTCCCGCTTCTGAACCTTTCTTAAATGCATAACCGACTACATAAACAGTAACCGCCAAGCCAACAAGTCCTAATGCGTAATTTACTAAACTTCCTTTTTTCATAATATATATATTAAAAATTAAACTAAACTATTAACCTAAATCTGTCGAATTAGTTAAACCTAAACTTTCGCTTCCATCTACCCCTTTTGTTCTTACTAACTTCCCTTCAAAGAGATTTGCACCTCTTGAAGATGGCGGGGGTAGTTTTGATTTTTTTAATTTTTGTTCTGCTTTGAATTTTTTGAATTCCTCTTGGAGTTTGTAGAATTCAATTTTTTTCAGTGCTTCATTTCTTTTTTCTTCAAGTTCTTTTAATAATCTGTCATCGGGTCTTGCACCACCTTTGTAAAAATCGGTTGCTTGTTTAAAAAGTTTAAGTTTTTGGTCATCTGATAAAGATTGGGGTTCATTTCCGTTTTGTACATCTTCTAAATCCTTATCTCCATCATCTGGTGTTTCTTCTACTACTTGTGGAGTTTCATCCTTTGTTAAGTAGTAAATTGCAAAGATTAAAACACCTAAGACTAAAATATTTTTTGTTTTCATAACAGATACTTTTTACCTAAATAAGTAAAGCAAATATCAAAAATTATTTTTCAGAATAATAATTATGTTACAGTATTAAAAGCAATTATTTGATTTGTTTTAGTAATAATTTACAATTTTTAATCATATTTAATGACTTTAATGCGACTTGTCGCAATTCAGCACCATAGTTTCTATTGTATTTTTCCAACTCATTAAAAATAAATGCTTCTGTGGTTTGGATTTTCATTTTTCTACCAGAACAATTATTTTCGTGAAAAGAATAGAAATTTTCCCTTGTTAAAAAACCATCAGAATAAGAGTTTTGATAAGGTCTATGGTCTGCAACAATAACATTTCTACCACAAGCCATTGCTTCGTAGCAACCCCGACCTAAACTAAATACTAAATCTGCCTTGTAAATTATGTTTTCAATATCGAAAATCGGATTGGTAAATTTATTATTAGAATAAAAAACTAACCCTTTTTTCTTACATACATTTTGTAGCATCTCATTAAATGCTGAACTCTGCGAAAGTGATAAGCATACTTTTAATGTTGGTCTTATTTCTTTAAAATGAAATCTTTCTAAGTCTATAAAATTTGAAATGCAAACTGACTGCAAACCATATTTAGTGAGTAAATAATTTTGCACTTCTTTACTTATTGCAATATATTTTAACCCATTATGAATTACTGGTTGTTCTTCGGGTGGAATAGTCCCGTGAACAATTTGAAATACATTTTTTAAACCAGTATTTCCAAACTTTTCTATATAAGATTTTACTGAACTTTGATGAGATAAAAAACAAGCATCGTAAGTTGTAGTCAATCTGTTTGCTTTTACACCTAAATCATCATAAATTTTTTTAGACATAATACCTAAACGATTTGGTTGACCTACTAATAATTCAACTTGATTACCAAGTTTTTTTAATCCTTTGATTAATGTATAAGTAAATGTTTCAGAACCACCTAATGTGTCTAAATGATTTTGACCAACTAATATTTGCATCTTTTTAATTTTAGTATTTATAACCTAGTGTTCTCTCTAATTCTAAATTTGCTAATGGAATAATATCTTCTTTAGTAAAGTTTTCTATTTTTTTAATTTTAAATTTTTGTTGTCCATAACCTTTAAAACTACTAACCTTTTTATACTTTTCTTTCTTAGATAAATTAAATTTTGTAGCAATCTTATTTAAAGTTTCATCATAATTATCTCTCAAATCTTCATACTTCAAAAAATAAAAATTAGTAAAAATAGTAGGCATTGTGTTTATCATATATAAATTTTTAGTGTTTCTCAATTCAAAAATGCTTTTAAATCTTCTTTTTTTTGTTATATGATAATCTTCAATTATATCTTCTCCTTGTCGTCTATTTAATGCTCTATTTTCATTGTCCCAGACTGAAAAAAATTCTTCAGTTAAAAAGGTTTTCTTATTTTTTCTAGAAGGATATGCTATGTGATGCGGAGTTTTATACAGACTATCAACCCAAGAAATAATATCTCTTACAATACCAAAATGAATACAATTTGGATTATCTGTATATTTTCGATGACCAAAAAAGTGTTTATGACCTAATTTAGTAGATTGTTGTAGACCAAAATTGTCAATTATAGATTGTGATAAAAAATTTGTTCCACTACATCTTTCGCCAAAAACAAAAAATTCATTTATCATTTTTAATTCTTCGTTTTACAAATTCCCACAACCTCTCAAATGAAAAATAACCAACAAGTTTTACAACAACTTCAACCCCACCTATTGTTAATCCTACCATATAATCTCCAGTAATAATCCACGCAGTAACCACAGTAAGTAGCGTTGCACACACTCTCCAAATAAAGGTTTTTAATAATGTTTCTCTATAACTTACCACTTTTTCTTAATTGCTCTCTAATTTCAGTTGCACTTATGTTCATAATTGTACGGGGTGGATTATGTTCAATAATTTCATATCCAACACCTCTACCATAATTAACACTCTCAATATCGGGAATGATAATGACTTTAACCTTCCGTAATTTAATCAGTTCTTCGAGTTCCTTTTCAATGTTTTGTTTGACTTCTTTTGGACTATAAGGATTGTCATTGTCTTGTTTTATATCACGTATAGCAATACAGACATTTTTTCCTTCTTTTAGTCTTTCGTTAATTAGCCATTTATGACCATCGTGTAAAGGTTGCCACCTTCCGATAAATAAAGAGTACTTCATACTGGTATTTTTTTAATTATTTTATATCCTTCTTTTTCAAGTATTTTTATCGCTTTTTTAATCTTTTTTTCTTTTTTTCTAAAAGCATCAAAAATTTGGTTTTCAAAAGCATTTATATGTTTCATAATTTTAAATTTAGTTTATGTAATAATTCGACAAAACTTTCATCAATAGTAGCATTGCTAGTATCAATATTGATATAATTCTGTCTAGGTGCTTGGTAGTTTGCAACACGGAAATTCTCACGACTACGCAAAACTTTACAATTAATATAAATTTCTTTAATTTCTTTACCCATCTGCTCTTTAAACTCATCTCTCAAATCTCTATAAGGTGAAACTAAACAAACTACAACATTAAAATTTTGATGATGTAGATATGAAGCAATGCCTTGTGCTACTTTCATATTTGTTCTCCTACCATTTTCTGTATAATCTTTGTTTTGTAATATTTCTCTTAATTCATCTCCATCCACCATAAAAGTATTTTTTTTAACGTCATTGTTTTTTAAATACCTTTTTAATTTACTACCTAATGTAGTTTTTCCGTGTGCGGGTTGTCCCGTAAACCAGTATATCATTTCCAAAAAATATTAAAATTATCAATCTCTCTACCTAAATTATCTCTAAAATGTGAAATATCATACGGGGACATTTCTAATCTCCAAGAATGTACTTGACCTTTTCTATAAGCATTTTTATTAGGTAAAATGTGATTATTTAAAATTTTATCTTGAATATTTACTAAGTCTTGTGCAGAATAAGTTAAATCCAAAAATTTAAATAATTCACCGACTGTGTTTTGAAAATTTTCAATCAAATCTTGAAATCTTACATTGAATGTATTTTGATAGTTTCTTATTTCGTATAGGTTTTTATAGTAAATTCTAATCTCATCAACTATTCTTTTGTTGTCATAATTAGTCCAAGAAACTTTTTTTAAGGAGTTACAAATAGCAAGTGGAAACCTATCAATTATTATTTTTTTTGATTGTGGAAAATCATTATGAATTTGCTTGTGAGATAAAGTGTGAATTGGTGTTTTTTCAAAATAAAGAAAATTTGAGTTCGGAATTACTTTACCTTCAATTTCCTTTTTTGGATTTTTACTATGAACATAAATACCGCTTTCTGAAGTTGTTTCGTCTTTTCGAATTGGCACAGAATTTGGATGCTCATTTATTATGCCCCATACCAAAGTCGTTCCACCTCTTGGTATACCATAAATAAATGCTAGATTTTCCATCAAATTTTTTTAATTATATTAAAATCATCAGTTTGTTCCCAAGTAATAAATTCAGAACTAAAATCACTTTTAGAATGAATTGCTTTTCCTTTTCTTTGTTTCCATTTTTCTGATATTAAAACTCCATTGTTTACTTCATACAAATGGTTAGCGTAATAATCGCAAGTCTTTTCCCACTCATCTATTGATATTGCTTTTCCATAATGCTTTACTTTTCCTATTACTGCACTGTATGTACCATTCTCTAAAGTAGGTTCACGATGGGAAAAATGCACTTTTTGTTGTGGTTTGAATAAGGTTAAAATTTCTCTATATTCTCTACCACAATATTTTCTATTTAAGAAATGTTCGTTTTTATCTTGTTCAGTAATATAAAAATCAAAAAATCTTAATTTGTAACTATCATAAGGGCTTGAAATTAACTGATTGTAATCAAAATCTATAAATTCATCAGCATCAAAGTAATAAATCCAATCTGGTTTGCAGTACAAAGATTTTTCATAAAGATATTGTCTTTGAGAACCTTCTAACTCTAATCTTTTGTGGGGGTCTTTCTCCCACGTTTTATTTTCAATCACTGATGATACTAAAGAACTGTTTTTACACACCTCTACTGTATTATCTGTGGAACAGTCATCAAATACTACAACTTCACTACAAAAGTCTTTTAAATGCTCTAAAGTGTGGCTAATAACATCTTGCTCATTCCTAATCCTTGTTATACCGACTACTTTCATAAGTTTATTTATATGCAGTAATAAAATATTCTAAATTTCCTATTGGTTCATACTCACCATTAGCACCATATCCAACCAAATTTCCTTCATCTACTTGAATATCTTTAAAATTTGCACCACTAAAAAGATTTATGAGTTCTTCTTTTTCGTAAAGATTTACAAAAGGTGTTTCAACATAATATTCATTTGGTTTTTTCGGAAACTGAATATATATTTTACCAGATGGTTTTAAAATTTTGTGTAAATTTTTAAGAATGGTGGGATGGAATTTTTTGTCGTTATGCTGAAATACCATTATGCTGAAAATAAAATCAAAATAATCATAATCTTTGATTAGATTAAGACCATCTGAATAATGTGTTTCAACAGATTTGTCATCAATATTTTTTAAAAACTTTGCACTAGCATCTGCCCCGTGTTTTTCTTTTGCTTTTAAAAACTTGATAATTCTACCTATGCCACATCCAAAATCAAGAATAATATCATTATTGATGTCATAATGTTTTGCTATTTCATATGCTTGGGCTTGTCCTTCATCCCAAAAATCATCAGTGCTTCTTTTTGGTAAAATATAATCAATCCAATTGTCTGAACTTTCAATATCTCGCCAAGTATCTTTTATGAAATTTTGTTCCATTCTTATTCTTCTTCCTCATCAATAAATGAAAATTTATCAAGATGAGAAAATTTGTTTGTTATGTCTTTGTATTCTTCTTTAGCATCAAAACAAGGGCAAGATTTACGAACTCCTTTAAAATCCCTATGCCCTAAAATTTCTGCATTTGGATGTAAGTTTTTATAGTAATTACATAAATCAATTAAAGCATCCTTTTGTGCATCCGTTCTTGTATCCTTTGCTACCCATTTACCATTTTTTTTCTTTTCTTCTACACCACCAATATAACAGATATGTATTGAGTGCCTATTATGTCCTTTTACTCCCGCACCAATTTCTTCATCACTTCTTCCTTGATGACAAGTACCATCTCTGTAAACTACACTATGGTAGCCCACATCTCGCCATCCACGTGCTAAATGCCAATCTCTAATCTGGTCAATTGTATAATCACGACCCTCTCTAGTTGCAGAACAGTGAATTACTATGTGTTTTATTTCTCTCATTGTAGATGTCCTAAAATTAATTCAATTAAATGTTTCCATAAGAAATAAGTAACTAGAATAATAATAATCCAAACACCAATTACATCAAAATTAAAAAATGGTTGTTTTCTTCTCATTTTTTCTTTTTCTTTTTATGGGCTTTTCTAATATCTTCTTTACCTTTTCTGAAAATTTTAACCACTGTATTTTTACCCATAACCTTTGCTCTTTGTTCACCAACAGTTAGTATCTGTATTTTTCTAGCAAATGGTTTTCTTATTTTTTTAACCTTTCTTACTGTTGCTCTAGCATCTGATGGAGTAGCGAATTTTATTCTGACTGTATCTTTAGGATTTTCGTCTGTATAAAGTCGTCTACCACTACCTTTTGGTTTTTTCCCCGTTCCAACTTTTGGGTCGGGTTTTCTCTTTTTCATATAATCAAGGCATTAAATACAAATCAAATGTATAAAAAAAGGGGCAAAAAGCCCCAATTTTTATTATTAAAAATAAAATTATTAAAAACTATAATTCTTCTTCATCATAATTTTGATGCTTTGTTTCCCTAAAAAATTCAGTTGCATTTTCGCCAAAATGTCCGTGTCGACCATAGTAGTCTTTCATTTCTGGGTCATTCTCTCTCTCAATTCGTTGAGAATTATGCCCCCAATAGATAGCATACATTAACCCGCTTATATAGAGTACAAAAATAATTGTACCAATTAAAAACATAACACTATTCATCTTGTTTCCTCCTTTGTCTAATTGCAATTGATAAAGATAAAATTGACGAAACCCAAAGTCCCACAAAAATACCTTCTAATTTAAATCCATTAAACCATAAAGCGACTGAATATAAAAAGGAAATGAAAGCCAAGATTATTGGATAATAAACTCTCCAACAATCTAATAAATATTTAATTGTTTTTTTCATCTGTATTAATTTTAAGTTTACTGTTTTGAATTTCCAAAGCAAGATTGATTAATTTATCATCCCTTCGGTCATAATTCTCTATTATAACATTTATCAATTCTCTATATCGTGGGATATTTTGAATGTCTAAAGCATTTTCATAATCTCTTTTACTTTGAAATACTGTACATACCATTTCCCCAAAGTCATCAATAATATGATAGGGTTGGTGAGGGATATTGCTTTTTCTCAAAGCCCATCCTTTAATATTTTTATGTTTACTCATACCAATAAATAATTTAATAGTTCTTTTTGATTTACTTTAATTGCATCCTTTCCATTGAATTTAGGATTAGTTTTAAAAAAAGTTAATGTGTATTTTCCGTTTTTCTCGACAAAATCCATATAACCATCTTCAATTTTTTCTGAAACCATTTTATTGAGTATTAAAACTAAATCTTCTTTCATTACTTTTACAGACCTTATATTATCAACCATATTTTATGTTTTAAAATAATTAATATTTTTTAAAATAATTTTACGTTATAGCCAAGTTCAGATTTAACTTCTTTTTGTTTTGCTATTCTTTTATTGTATTTGTGTCCCCTAAGATGTGGATTATCTTCTTGAACTTTACATCTTGACCTTCTAATACTTTCAGTGGAAGTTAATTTATGTTCTGCTAAAAGTTTTAACAGAAAATGTCCGCTAATATCTTTAATAGAATATCCTTTATTTACAACATCTTCACACCAGATATTTGCAATTAATTTATTATCATCATCACGAAGATGTGGGGCTTTTTCAAGCCATTTATATACTCTGTCTTTTGCTTTAGTGATAGTTCCCATAATTTTATGATTTGTGTTTTTTTAAGTAATTAATTAATTCATCAATTTCATCTTTTGTTTGGCACATATTCAAAACTGAATTCAATTTATCACGTTTTAAATTTTGTTCAAAAGATGGGATTTTTTGTGCATCGATTTTAAATCTTTGCATTTTTTCATCTATTTTTTTACCCATATAATCACTGCTATTAAATATTCTTTCATCTACTAATCTTGTATTGAAATTACCACTATAAATTTGGGTGAATAATTTCACTAAAGAGTTAGTCCATTTAAAATCAGAAATTCTAATGTTCTTTTCATCTAAAATTTTATGTTCCATTTTATTTATTTTTTAATTATCTAATAACTGAATTACTTCAGTTTCTATATCTTGAAGATATTCATAGTGTATTAAATCAAGTACATCACTATCATCCACAAGAATTGTTTCTATTTCTACTTCACTTGGGTCTGGTGGTTCTCCTAACGGGTCATTGAAGGTAGAATAAATACCATTATGACCTTTGTACCAAGTACCACTAACCACTAATTCAACTCCGTTAAAAATTAAATCTACTTCAAAGGATTGCCATTTACTACTCATCATTCAAGTGTTTTTGTTCATCTTCCCAATCAGTGTGTTTTGCTTGAACTTCAAGACTAGCACCTTCATCATTTAACTGTTTTTCTTCCTTTTCCTTTTCTTTCATCCATTGCCAAGTTGCATCACTTTGATATAGAAATTGACCATACTTTTCAAGTATCCAATGAATTTGCATCAAATTTTGTTTTAATTCTTTTTTGCTTAGATTATTATGCCAAGTCATATCGGATTTTGAACTTAATATCCCAATAATACTTGGTTTGGATGTTA
>MDSZ01238030.1_pt1 | contig 18055 bp, 9 predicted proteins | sample 811201 | NCBI WGS metagenome assembly MDSZ01 (sample SAMN05326647, study PRJNA326480) | marine metagenome | isolation source: seawater | place: Indian Ocean: North | collected 2010
GTTGGAACTGGAGTAGGAGGTGTTGGCGATGGTGTAGGCGGTGGATAATTATAATTATCACAAAATATCTGGTCTTCAGCACAACCACCGTAACCAGTGCCTTCCATTGGAAGACATATCCACTCCTCTTCTACAGTGTCATATTCCTTACACATATCATTATCATTAATAGATGCCCCGTTTTCATATATGTCACAGTAACAAGGCGGATGAGGTGCTATTACTAATCCTAAAGTTTGTAATATTAATAAAAATCTCATTAAATTAGTATTACAAAAAAATAATGTTTTATTAACGTCCTAAATCTAAATCAACGCTTCCAGATAACTCTGAATCACGGTCAAATTCATGTTGGATTTCATTAATAATATCGTCTACTCCTGTTGGAGGACGCATCTCACGTCTCTGTGTTGGTGATGCTGATAATCGACCACCACCCATTGAAAATGGTTCAGGAGCACCGCCAAATTGAGGAACACCCATCTCAGCAGCAGATGGAGCTGTCATTGGTGGCATTCCTACATCTCCACCACCACCACCTCCACTCATCGATTTCATAGCAGCTGAAGCAAATTGCTTCATCAATTCGGGATTCTGCTTCATAATATCATCCATCCCAGGCAAACTTGATTTAAACATAGTATTTGTTAAATGGAACATAAAAGCACTACCTCCTAAAGTCAATAATAATTGAATCTCTGGGGCAATCTTTGTCTTTGACTTGTATTTTTCATACAATTCCTCAAATACATCATCATAATCATTAATGTTCTCATGAACACTCTCAGACCAACCTTCTAATTTAATATCAAATGGATCAAAACGAGTATTTAAAAATTCAATACCCGTAACACACGCCATCAACATTTTTCTTGAAAATTTAATCGAATTCTCTACTTCACGTTTTTTTACAATACGCTCATACTCATATTTAATATCCTCTAAATCATCTCTCATAGTAAATTTACGAACTGGAATACCACGTCTTTCCAATACCTCAAATTTATACAATAATTCTCTTTTTTCCTCTTGTTGCTTTTTAAACATATAATCGCTACTGACAGGAGGAGGAGCATACGATGTCTCAGGATTAAATCTTGGGGCACTTACAAAAGACGTATGACTAGCAACATCATCATCCACAAGATCTGGATCTGGAACACCTGATGGCATCGTTTCATATGCTGCTGGCTCATCATCTTCAATTGGATCATCTTCAACAACATCCAATTTCTTTTTCGGATTTATCAATAAATTCATCCCAAGTGTATCCTCAGATGGAGCGGTTGAAGCAAAACCATCCAAATCAACCTCACCAGACATCATACCACTTGATGCCAATTCATCAGCAATATCCTCTATATTTACTTTTACGTCGTCCATTTATAAAAAAAATAGATATATTTTATTCTAAATAATACGCAGGAGCTTTAAGTCTAAATTTTTATAAATCTATATAAACGAGAAATAAATAATAAAATTAATATATTTGAATATATTAATGTCATTTGAGCAAACAGTCGAATATCCACCAACCAGTTTAAAACGTCATAGACATACACGTTCTGGTCATAGTTATGATCCCTCTGCTAAGGATAAGTTGGAATTTGTGGGTAAAGTTGATTTACCTGAACAGTTATTAAAAGGACCATTAAAAGCTACTTTAGATTTTTATCAAAAGAGACCAAAATCACATTATAGATCCGGGAAATATTCTGATCAAATGAAAGATAGTGCTCCAAAACATAATACATCACGAAAGGATATTGATAATTTATGTAAATTTATTTTAGATGCCTTAAATAAACGATTATACGAGGATGACAGTCAAATTATCATATTAAATAGCACTAAAAATTATACAACAAAGAGAGAAGAAGAGGGATATATTTATATGAAATTTGAAGAAATTAAAGTTGATTAAAAAATGTATTATCTAAATATTCATTGAAAAATTTTAAAGTATTTTTCATAAAGTTAATTGGAAATACTTTATCCAATAAATTATCTCTATTCTCACTATTAAACCAAACTAAGACAAAAAAAGGGAAAATACACAAAGCTGTTTTAAAATCTAACAAAAATAATTCATAATTATCATACATATTTGATGTTTTGTAATAGTAATTTAATATAATAGAATTAATATGCTGATCATAATCAGTACTTTCTACTAATAAAAATACTATATCACTTATACCTTTATTTAAATGTATATATTGCCAATCTAGGAAATATGGTTCAAGGTTATTTTTATAAAATATATTAGGTGATTTTAAATCACCATGACAAAAATTTAATGGAAAATTACCACAATTATTTATTAAACTGTCAAAATTATTATAAATATTATTAAATATATTAATCTCTTCCTGTGTTAATAATAATTTATTATTTTTCAAAAACATTTCATAACGTTCATCTATTAATGTTTTGTAAAATGTAATTTCATTTATTTTGTTTATTTTTTTCATATCTGGTAAAATTTCATCTTGATTTTTAAAACAAAATCTATTATGCATGTTTGTAATATGTTTCACTACAGTTAACAAAATATCAATATTCGTATTTAAATCTAAATTAAAAGAACCATTATATTTATGTAAATTCTCTAACAAAATTGATTTCTTACCTCTATAATCAACTGATGTATAAAATTTAGGAGACTTTAAATTTATAATATTAGCTAATTTTTCATAAAAGTAAACTTCATTACTATATAAATTTATTTTTCTAGCCACATTAGATAATTCATTATCCTTATTCTCTATTTTTAAAACAACGTCTTCGTAATCATCGTTTAAAACTAATCTTAATGATTTTATATCACATATATACCCTGTCTTCATATCAATATTATTAATTTTTATATCAACAATTGGTAAATTGTCCAATTTATTTATTAACACGTCTTTTATATCTGGTTCTCTTTTTGATTTTTTAAAATGTTCATATTTAAAATCATTATAGTCTCTGATTTTATATTCATCAGCGTTTAAAATATCATAACTAGAATTTTCGTGTAGTATCAAAGTTATATTAATATCACCGAGTGATTTAGCACTCTTATACCCAGAATTACTATCTTCAAAAATAGTACATTTATTAACGGTCGTCTCTAGAAGTTTGATTGCTTTTAAATAAGGTTCTTTATGAGGTTTGTGATTTTTACAATCATCAGCTGTAATAAGAAAATTAATATAATCGTCTAAACCACATTTTTTTATGATATATTCGGCTGAAACACGATTACAACTGGTTACTATGCCTATTTTTCTATTTTTGTTATTTTGTATGAATGATTTAGCACCATTTACAAAAATATTATCACTTGTCTCATTTAAATATTTAATAAACAACGAGTCTTTTTTTTTACTAATATCCATTATTTCATCATGACTAATATTAGGGAAAATATACTTTAGGAATGATATATCATTTTTACCCCTAATGAAATAATTAAAAAAATTATCATCAATTGATAAATTATATTTAGACATGATATTTGACCAAACTTTTGTGTAAATATGATCAGTTATAACAAGTGTTCCATCTAAATCAAATATAAATGGTTGTTCATATTCTTCAACTGCTTTAGGCGTTCCCAATGAAAAATAATTTTTATTAGGTATTTCAATATTTTTAAATTTATAATCATTTTGTATCATTTCTTGAATTATACCACTTGTATAATATTCACCCTTTTGTCGTTTGTCATTTTTTATGATAACACTTGCGTATTTATATAAATCATAATATGAACTAAAACCATATGCTCCAGAACAAGCATTATTAGATATTTTAACCTTTTCCTGTATATCTAATATATTATTCTTATTATCAACTTTTACATAAGAATAGATCGCATCTCTATTATAATCTTTAACAGTTATAACAGCATTATCCCCATTCCAAATATTTATTATATCACAAGTATAAAAATTATCAGCGTCAACACACAAAATAGGTTTATCTAATTGTTCCCGCATTTGATCATATGTAAATGGATATTTTATATCTTCTGAAATCAATAAGTCTAAAGCAATACGAATAGTTTCAGCAGCACCTCTTGTATCTTTCATTAATGGAAAAAATTTAAAAGTAATTGATGGAAATTTTGATACAATCAATGATTCAAAATTATAACTTTTATATTCACTATTATACGGTATACAAACTAATTTAATTTTTTGTAAATTTAGATTATTTAATAAATGAAATAAAATTGGAACCCCACAAATATCAATTAAAGCTTTTGGTTTTTTATATCCTGATATTTTGAAACGATTACCAATACCTCCAATAGGAATTAATAATATCATTAAGATATATTTAGTATATATTTTTACAAAAAAATATTAATATATTATTATTATAAATGACAATACAAGAAGATTGTATTAGAGAAATTGTTGATTCTTATAACAAGAGTAAACAAAACAATACAAAATTTGATAATTTTAAATTTGTATATAACAAAATAAAAAGTTATTATGGCGGAAAAAAGAAAAAAACCAAAGAAACAGACTCCTAAACCACTGAATCCTGAATCTAGTGAAAATTTTGTTATTGTTGACTCTTCATATTTAGTGTTTTACAGATTTTATGCTACTATATTATGGTATAAACGTGCGAATAAGGATGTTGATGTATCTGGTGATTATAGTTGGCATACTGATACAATTTTTCTAAATAAATATAAAAAAATATTCTTTGATTCAATTACTAAATTAAAGAAACATTTTAAGGCACCAAATAAAAATATCATATTTGCTATTGATTGTTCTCGTAAAAATATATGGAGAATGAAACACCTCACTTCATATAAAGCAAACCGTGATGATAAAGTAAAATCTTCATCTTTATCGCATATATTTAAGTATACATATAATGTTGTATTACCTGAACTTGTCGAAAAATACAATATAAAACAATTAAAAATAGAACATGCTGAAGCAGATGATGTAGCAGCAATAGCGACAAGATGTATATTAGATAAATATCCTGATAGAGAAATATTAATTATTACAAATGATTGTGATTATTTACAACTATTACAACCAAAAGTTCATATTTGGAATTTAGCTGGAAAAAATATTGCTGAACGTTCTATTGGTGATCCTAAAGTTGATTTGGAGCTCAAAATTATTACAGGTGATAAATCAGATAACATTGAAAAATGTTTTCCAAAATGCGGAATTAAAACTGCTCTTAAATATATTGATAATAAAAGTTTGTTAGAAGAGGCTTTTAAAAAATATCCCGGTAGTAGAGAAATTTATAAAAGAAATAAATTAATTATCGATTTTAATCAAATACCAAAAACAATTATTGATACAATATGTGAAAATTTTTACAAGATAGATTTTTAAGATACAGAACTTTTATCTTAGATTATTATAATGATATCTTCTAATAATTATTTTTTTATTTACATAATTAGTATATTCGTTATCATAGTCTCAGGTTATCTATATTATAGAGGAGGACATGAAGAAATTACTATTGTTCGTTCCAAAGTTGATAACAAAGAATATTTAGTTCAAAATAAATCAGATAAACAAAACGCAGCAGATTTATTAGCAAATGTTAAAAATAACCTTATGAAATTAGTAGACCATGTTAATAAAAAATATCCTAACAGAAGTGATGTTAGGAGACTTGTTAAAAAATTTAATCCAGATGTGATTACTGAAAGTTCCCATAAAAATAAATATACATCTTATTCTATAAATAAAGGTGAAAAGATTGTTTTTTGTTTACGTTCACGTGATAAACATCAAAAATTGATTGATTTAAATACAATTATGTTTGTGGCAATTCATGAATTAGCTCATGTAATGACTCTTTCCACTGGACATACTGAAGAATTTTGGAAAAATTTCCAATTTTTATTACGTGAGGCAGTTGGTATAAATATTTATACTGAACAAGATTATTCTAAAAATCCGAAAAAATATTGCGGTTTGACAATTACACATACTCCATTAAATGATTAAATAATTAATTATTTTATTCAAATAGATAACCAGTATCACCGGTTCTAGTTATCTTTAGAGTAATACTTACATTATCTAAGTATTTCATAGCAGCATTGGCTTTATCATCTATATCGATATCAATTACATCGGGTTGTGTAAAATCGAATGTATCAATTACATTATTATATTCATCACGTCTTAGATTTGGTGATATATTTAATTTATATAAAGTAGTATATCTATCATCTACTAATTCTGAACCTGTTAATATTATTTCATTTTTATTGAGACGAGTGTATTTTCTATCATCAATAGATTTTGGAAATAAACCATCAATGATTTCTAATCTAATATTTTTATCACGAATAATTTCATCAACAATACGATACAATTTATTATTTTTATTATTTTCAAGATCTTTGTGTATCAAATTTGTTTTAGGAATTATTATTTTACAACCTTTTTTAATAGGCTTGTTCTCATTCTCCCTCCATAAATAATGGGGATTATCACATTCATCAATACTAGATTTTGTTAAATTTTCTCTAAACGAAGGAACATGATAATTTTCTAATCTGCTTTCAATTATGCCCATATCTCTACCATAAATAATTGAACCATAATTTACTATGAATTTATTTAAAATTTTAAATATTTCTTCACGCGCTTTTCTAGTATGTAATAAATCAAATACATTATCTAAGATGTCTATAATTTTTTTACGGTCTTTTTGTCCAGATTTGGACTGTAGATATAATGAAAATTCATATTTAATAATATTAAAAATCTCTTCTTCATAATCTAATTTGGCTGTTAATTTTATTCTAGGATCACGTAATTCAGAATCTAAGAAATAATCAATCTTGGATTGTTCGTATTTATCTGTTATTGTATTGTCTATCATAGATAAATTACTGTCTAAAATATTAGTTTCAAGAGTTGGTATTTCTAAACCACTTTCTAATATTAAACAATATACAATCTTTTTTACACCAGTATCCATTTTATATCGAATTGGTCTAAATGATGCGGTTTTTGATTTTTTATTGGCATTTTCCCAAACACTATTACAATATTTAACTACACTTATTAAATCCTTTTTTGGTAAGTTCTCAAATTTAATCTTATTTATTTCCTCGGTTGAAACATATTCTTTGTTTTCATCATTATAACTAAATGGTAAAGCAATCTCACTATCATCAAAATTAATGAATAAAAATTTGCTACCATTATTTTCAATTAAGTTGATATTAGATATTCCCATGTCTAACTCCTCAATCATATATTTTACACTTGTTTCTTGGGAGTATTTTATGATTCCTAACGGTTTTTGTCTAATATATTTATCCAAATTTCTATAATATTGTCTTTCAGAAACTTTAATACGATATGTTTGACTATCGCTTTCCCAGTAAAAAAAACCATCGGTTATCTTATCTTTTTCTATTGAAGTTTCACGAATAGGAACAATAGAATTACTTATTGTAATTATAGCAACTATCTTGTTTTTATTTTTATTTAAAATAATTTCCATAGGTAAACTATTAATTTGCTTTACGATTTCTTTACCACGTTTTAATTGTAGAATAAACAATGTTTTTAATTGTTGATAGGTATTATAAAATGTATCTAATTGGTTAAAAAATAGATCACCATTATTATCTATATTCAAAATTTGACTATTATCAATATTATATCTACCAGAGGGATATACTGGAATAAAAGTATTAATATTATTAACTATATTATTGACCAATAGTCCAATTATTTTATTATAGTTATTTGTAATATAATTAATTACTTTATAAGTGTCAGTCAAAGATTCTAAAGTATCTACTAGATTTAAAAGTGGAAATTGTAATGGTGTTATTGCCATACGATTCTTTTCCATAATTTTAGACAAGAGTCCTAAATTTGGAGATATACCACATTTAAATGTATTATTTTTTAATTTTTGTATTGTATCATATTTTGTATCACCAAAACTGAAAAATACCTCATATTCAACCTTACCACTCATAAATACATTATGGACAACTTGTTCAAAAGTATGAATTAAATTATTATCAACATTAGTATTGTATTTTATGGCAACTGCTAAATCGGATTTTTTATTGTAATTATCTGGAAATGGTGGACATAATACATTTAATTCATCACCGATACATTCAATTAAAACTAAATTAATACCCTCTTCAAATAACCATTTATTTTTTTTAGTACATAATTCCCATAAATAATTAAAATTGATAGATTCGTCAGATTGTAAATATTCTAAGAAATTTTGGAAAGAAGAGATGTTATTATCAATATCTCTGAATAAAACGTCTAAAATACCTCTATTAAGAGTTAAAAATTCATCTAGAGTTAAATTTTCAATAATAAGTTTTATTAATTCACTTCTCTTAACAGTTTTATTTGAATATTTTGAATACAGACTAGCAATAAGAGATAAAAAGTCTTTATCTTGTGGTTCATTTCCTAATCCTCTTCTGTAAAAATTATTGATAGTATTATTATTTTCATTGGTTATAATTATTGGTTTTTTTGAAGCGATATCATTTAATATTGATTTATTATAGTCTGAATTGTCTTTTGTTAAAAAATTCATAAAACATTTGGGTAATGTTCCATATCTACCCGTATCTAATCTTTTACTATTTATTTTTATAACATAACCATTATTATCAAATGTAGAAGTTTCAATACCATAGGCATTAAATATACTATCTCTTACTTGTGTTTTTGCTATATTAATGTCTTTAGATTGATAACAACACGGCAACCATAAATTATTTGGATGTTGTGAACTTTTAAGAAATCCGGGCCAACCGAACATCTTTTCACCATAAAAACTAGATCTATCAATAACAACTCTAGAACAGATAGGACATCTATCATTCTTGTCTCCTTTTAAATCAGATTTATCAAGACTTAATTTACATGAAGGACACCAAATTTTAGGACAAATATACCAATTTTGTTTAGTATCTGTGCTACCATATTTTATAGAACCGCATTTTTCAAAAATTTTATCCATTTTATTTTGTTCAATTTTTATATCTCGTAAAAGCATCTTTAAATCAGTCTTTGCTTTTTTTATAGCATCTTGATCATTATCACGAACTGCTTTTTTTAGTTGATCTCCAATAATACTCTCATTCTTTTTTAATTCATTTAATTTGGATACCATGTCTACTTCACAACTGTTTGAACCTTCTGGGCTGTATCGTGTTCCGTGTTCAGTATCTTTAATTCGTTGATCTAAATCTGTCTTTTCTAAATCAGTCAAAATAACAGGTTGTTTTTCACCTTGACATACTCTAGAAAATGATTTATAACCACTTTGCTTCCATTTGAATAAGTCTGGATCTCTAATATATAATTTGGATAAAATTACATCATTGCTAGTTCTAGCATCACGTTTATATATTTCAGCCTTTTCAAAACTAATTATATCTTCATCAGCATTTTTCATATAATCATCTGGATTAGAATAGTCCGCATGTAATTCTGGATGAGAAAATACAATATTTTCTATTATTTCATTACCTTCCGTATCAGGTTCAGCATATTCATCATCACTCTCATCATCTAAATTAATTCCAAGATCATCCCATACATCATCATCCTCATCATCACTTTCTAACACTTCCTCATCGCTATCACTAGTATCACTGGTATCACTAGATACTTCTTTTAATTTCTTTTTAGTAAATTTATTACATTCAAAATTACGTTTGTCATTATCAAATTCCATTCTAAATTTATTTTCAGTTAAAAATTTACTAAATTCTTCAGATTTACCAGTGATCATTTCACGTTTTTTACCACGTTCAACACTATAATTCACGAAAAATTGCTTATATGAAAAAAACAATCTATCTATAAAATTACATATATTTTCGTATTCATCAAAATTAGATATACCGTCAATATGTATTGTATAAGTGTATGTTCTAACATTATCAACTAATTCGATCTTTGGAATAATATCAATTTCAATTGGTATACCTGAATTACCAGCTGTTTCTGTATTAAATGTTTTATTTCGAATACTTTTAATGTAATTATCCAATTCAGTCGCATATATACCACCGTGTTTTACTTGTAAACTCCTTCTAATATATTTATCAGTAGGTGTACCATCAGTTTCTGGTTTTAAATATCCCTTAGACATCCATTCTAATATTTCTTTACCTAAATTCGATAATTTTTTGAATTCATTTACACGTTTCCATCTTAATTGTATACGTTTGTTATATTCAGTAGAATCTTTATTTTCAATATAGTATACAGGTATTCCTCTAAAATATAACATATAGTTTTTTAATGAACTTTCACTTATTTTAATCTCTGATCCAGGTATAATTTCACTACCATTTAACATACCAAGTGTAATATTTTTTTTATCAAGGTCTAGTAATGCGAATACATTTTTTGTAGATTTTTCTAAAAATTCTAATTTATTATCACCTACTAAATTGTTAAATTTTTCAACTTCATTTATTTTAGTAATTTCACTTACAACAATATATTTTCCATTAAGTAATATTTTGTGTATTTTTCCACTAATATCCAATGGATCTATGTTTCTTATTTTAAAATTGACTTTTTGATTTAGTGTTAATTTTTTGTTCTCAACATATACGAATGGAAATAAACAATCAATGAAAGATGGAAAATATTCTATATTTGGACTCTCGCTTAAATCAAGTGGATAATCTAATTTAACATCAATTTTACTAGTAGCATTACTTATAACTTTATTAAAATCAAATTCATTTTTTTTAGGAATAATATGTGATATTTTTTTAGGTAAATTATTAAAGGTTTGTTTTGTTTTTTTATCAATTTTAATACTATTTATAACGTATTTTTGATAGTCAGTATTAATAAAATTTACAATTTGTTCATCTAATAATTTTATGATGGAATAAATTGGATTTTCTGAACTCTTGTCTAATAATTTGTCATATTGTATATATTGTTCTTCATTTAGTTCTACATCAAAATCTATTTTACCATTATTATAAATGAATAAATTACCGTAATTATTTATATCAGATTCCAAAAAAAGTATTTTAATTAGTAATGTATTTTTACCTATATCACCATCAATCCAATTTTGTAAAATATCTTTATCTATAACTGGTGTAGAAGTAGCCTCATTTAATCTTAATTTATAAATTTTTTCATAAGAAACTGGATCAACCATTTCTATATATGGCATTTTTACAGTAGATTCTAAATTATTAAATAAGGCACTTAAATTAAGATGTTTTGGAAATAAGATTGAATCGTTAAAACAAATATTGATTTTATTAAAAGTTTTATTTATTATATATCCGTCAATATCCATGTTTCTATATCCACTTACAAAATCTAAAATTGGAAAAACCGACTTTTCATACATTTCAAATAAATTAGACTCTGGAACAATATTAAATTTAGGACAATATCGTCTAACAATATCAGTGTTTTCAGATAAAATTCTAGAATCTACAACATTTATTTGAAGTATTTTACCAAAATATCCAACTGTTAAACCTGACATATCATTATAACTAGCACTCTCAGGTAAATCAATAATGTCTGATATATTCACATCAAATGGATTTTTACTTGGTAAATTATATGTATTATTTTTACTATCAATATAATTACCGATACTTTGAAATGTAATGTATTTGTTAATAATATCACGAACATCAGGGCGTTGGAAATAGTTAAATTTATAACGACCCATTTCAGCTGGTTTTGGATATTCATCAATGGAACCTAATCCTAATCTTTTGAGACCATTTTCAAAAATATCTGTAGTTATCCAATTCACAGTTTCATATTTTATAGTAGAATAGTAGAAATTATCTAATATTTTGATAGTTTTATCCATATCAGATTCAACAGTGAACCATATAAATTGATGTATTGGGTGTAAAGGTTTATCAATCATTTTAGAAATTACATTAGATACCTTATATTTCAAATCACGGATACTATCATCATAAAATATTTCTATAGGGACGGTTTCCACGTCTGTATTAGAACTATAGAAATTTATACTTGAAATACTTTTAACCATATTATATTAAATAAACAAAACTTTTTAATATAATAATATTTGTTATGAGTTAATTAGGAGGTTCACCGGTTCCGATGAATTCAGAAACATTATATCTTAATATCATGTCATTTAATGCTTTACCTGGTGCTACCAATGGTAAGCAAATATCTGGTTTAGATTTCACATGAATTAAAATAGGACCGTCTTCCGGTTTCATAGATATAATGTCTTTAATTCCTGTCAAATCTTCTCTATCATTAATTTTATATGTAGGTATATCGTATGATTCAGCTAATTTTACGAAGTCTGGATTATGATTTTCAGTAGCAATAATATTACCATTAAAAAATAATTTTTGCCATATATATACCATTTGTTGTCTCATATCATCCATTACAAACATTGTGATAGGTAAATTATATTGCTTTACTGTTCCTAACTCACCTGAACTCATCATAAATGAAGAATCACCATCTATACTAATTACTCTATTACTATTATTAGCAATAGTAGCACCTATAGCAAAAGGCAAACCAGTCCCCATTGTTCCACTTGATCCAGAAGTAAATATCTTATTTGGTTTTCTCCAATTAATAAATTGAGCCGTAAACATTTGATGATTACCTACACCAGTAGTTACAATAGTATCTGGCTCAATATGACTATTAATATTATCTATTACTTCCTGAACACATATGTTTTTAGTTTTTTCATATTCAAAAGGAAACAACATTTTCCACATTTTTATTTTTTTGTACCATTCTGTCTTGTTTTTTATATTGTAGCGTCTTCTATTTAATAATTTTAATAATTTTCCTACATCACAATGTATGTTTAAGGTAGTTTTAATATTTTTATTAAATTGTTCAGAGCAATTATCGACATGAACGATTCCAAGATGTGCCTCTGGCGCATAAGTATCAACAGTTCCAATAACTCTATCGTCAAAACGTGAACCAAGTGATATGATTAAATCTGCGTTTTGAACTGTATAATTGGCATATGCTGACCCATGCATTCCTAACATATGTAAACTCAACTCATGTGTTTCGTCAAATACCCCCATCCCATGTAAGGTAGAAGTAACCGGTATTGGAGTTTTACTTATAAATTTACGCAAATCTATATATGAATCAACCGCTCCACGACCAACAATAATCACTGGACGTTGAGAATTATTTATTAATTTACATAATTGATTTACACTCTTATTTAATTGTTTACTCTCAACTGCTTTTTTAGAAGACTCATGGACAAAAGAAACTGGTGTTATATCATTTACCATAGCACTATCAACACTAATTTTTTTAATATTATCTTGTTCACGATTATATATACTTGAAAACACATCTTTAGGAATATCTAAATGAACTGCTCCATATCTTGGAGTTGTTGCTAAATTATATGCCATTTCTAACATATCAGGTAAATCGTTTACATCTACCACAAGATTTGACCATTTTGTAGCTGGTTTTGTTATATCTGTTGCCCTACATTCTTGAAAAGCATCCTTTCCTATCATGTGTGTAGATACTTGACCTGATATAGCTAATAGTGGATATCCATCACTTGTAGCATTTTGTAATGGTGTGACTAAATTTGTTACACCTGGACCTGAAGTAGATACTACAACACCTAATTCACCTGTAGCACGAGCATAACCCTCTGCCGAATGACCTGCTGCCGCTTCTGTTCTGTTAGTAATATGTTTTATACCACTCTTATGTGAACTATGAAACTGATCAGTCAATGAAAGAACAGCACCACCAGTAAATCCAAACACATTTTTAACACCTTTCTCATTTAAAAATAAACGAATGATTTCAGCACCTGTTTTATTATAATAACGATTCATATGAAATAAAAAAAGTTATATTTCATATATATCTATATTTTTAAGTTCATTTCTTAGCCTTTTTTTTAACTTGTTTCTTAGCCTGTTTTTTCACCTTAACTTTACGTTTACGTGGTTTATATTTTATATCTCTAAGTGTAATTCCCTGTTCTACAGTCCAATCATATATATCATCCAAATCTAAATTGATATATCCAAATGGAGAATCAACGGTTATCGGATGGTCATCAATTTCACCCAATTTCATCATTTTAACAACAAGGTTTTCTATTGGGTCATCTTCGTAAATTATATAATCACTTACATTTAAAGTTCCTTCATAGAATTCTGATACCTCAGCAATAGTAGTTCTAACGTATTGATTGTATGCTTCCGCGAAAGTCTTTTTACCATCTTTTTTATATAAATCCTTAACTTGTGCGTAAGTTAATCCTCCTTCTAAAACACCCTTGCCAAGATATTCTTCCGCCAAAGTTCCATATATCTTTACAATATACCTCTGTTCTAATTTGTTTCTAGGAGATTTAGTTTTTGTAATATATTCTTCATCAGGCCAGAAACCATCTATTCCAAATTTTGAATTGACTTTTGGAAAGTAATAATCTTTACCATCACCGTAAGATAAACTCCATTTATAACCACCTAAATCCAAAGTTAGCATACCACCTGGAACAGGAACTGAAACTGGGCGATCTTCAACAATCATTAACATTACAACTTTGCTCATAAATTTAGTAAGTTTAAAATCAGGTTTTACCAAATAATCCTTTAATTCAATTTCTACACCAACTTTTCCCATTGCTCTACCCTCATATTCTGGAACAATTTCATTATGAACATCAACTATTTTTTTAGCCGTATCATTAAAAGCTTCCGCTAAACTTGTATGACCCATAGCATTTACAGCATCTTTAAATAAGTCCTTTGCTTGAGTATATGTTAACTTACGTCTATTTAATAAACCGATCGGTAAATTAGGTAATTGTTTTATGGTATCACGGCGTCGATTCCATTCTTTGAGAGTAGGGAATTGTTCCTGATCTTTCAATTTTAAACAACGACGTTTACCTTTAGTTGTTTTTAATTCACATTTACCATCTTCCGGTAATCCTATCTTACATCTTCCAGATTTGGGATTTACACCACAACTTTCTAATTTCTTCATTTTGTTTATTACTTTAGGTGCTTTTATAGGTTCCTTTAATACATTATCAAATTTTTTACATCTATTTTTACCGTTTTTAGTTTCTAATTTACAATTACCATCTTCAGGCATGCCTAATTTACAACGACCAGATTTAGGGTTAATTCCACAACTCTTCTCTTCTAATAATTCTTTATTAAGGTCTTTACTTCCTTTAATGACACGACTTATAGTAGTAGTTATTTTAGTAATTACACTATCTTTTGAATCAACTAAACGTTGTAATTCTTTGTATCTTTTCATAGCAGTAGCGTAAGTAAATATTATTTGATTTCCTTTAGTAGTAGTATTATCTTTACTCTCTGCCAAATATTTTAATATTTTAAGAACATTTTCATCTAATATTAATCTTTTGTCTAAACTGTCATGGGATAATAAACCTAATATTTTTATAAAATCTATCGTATTTTTAGTATATGGTATTTCATCTATTTGAATATCAATGCCAATAGCTTCTCTGTAATTTGCCTGTCTTAAAATAGAATAAGTGTCTACAACTGATAACAATGCCTTAGATAATCCATACGTATCAACACTTACACGAGCGCGTTCGATATTTACATTCAATTTTTCCTTTACTAAACGAATTGTTTTTAATGGTAATGGTTTGGTATTATCTTTACGTGTAGCAAAAGTCTTATAAAATGCTTTATCAATACCTTTATGACCACGAGCAAATGATACTTCAGCATAATAACACATAGCACTTTTTACAAATTTTATAATATTAAAATCACTTGGAACAGTAAAATTATTGTTTAGTGGTTTAAATATTTTTAAAGTTTTTAAAGAACGGATTGTAATACCAAAAATATTATTCATTAAATTTTCAAAGTATTTTTTCTTACTTTCTAATTCGTTTTTTATATAATATGGTGTAGCTTTAAATAACATATCACCATTTTTATCTTGATTGTAATGTAATAAATCAATTAATAAATTATTTATACAATCAAATAAATTATTGATAATAAATGTTAATTCTTTCTTATTTCCATAAACTTTACTATATAAATTTTTTACAGCTAATGCCTTGCGGGATGTACTATATATGATTGGAACCTTTTCACCTTTTAAAGTTCTAAATAATGCTTCCAAAATATTTACTAATTTACAATCTGGAAGTAGTCGTGTATCTATAGGATGACTAAATACACGTTCATCTGTATAAATTTCTTCTAATGCTTCGAAAGCTTTTCTAAAACTGTTTAAAATTCCAAAATCACTCGGATAGGCAAAATATTCTGTAAAATCATGCCTCTCTACAACTTTACTATTATTATCATTAAATAAATCATCAATAGGTGATAACATACCAAAATCAATAAAATAAATATTATTCGCACCACCTTTTGTATTATATAATAAATTTAAACCTTTGATATCTAAATGAGCATGTGTTTTATTAATTTTATGAATACCTTTAAATACCTTATACATGGGTTTTAATAAATCATTAGTATGAACTGAAAAGATTGGTTTATATAAACTTTCAATAGAACCATTATCTAAATCAGTCCCCCCATATTTCATTACTAATCCATGAACGGGGTTTTTTTTGTTTATTTTACAACCCCTTGCTTTTCTAGCAACATCCCAAATTTCACAATCGCGTAAACAATTATCGTGTTTTTTATCAATTTCTGTAATTTCACATTTTCGCATCGGGTAAATAGTAAATTCACTTTTAGGATCTATCTTTTTTATAACACTGGCTTCAGCCAATTCATCATCAGCCTCTTTTTTACTCATAGTTTTTACAACAAAATTATTACTTAATCTTTTTTTACCACATTTTAATGGTGGATCTCCATATACACAACCAAAACTACCTTGCGCTAAAAATTTACCACCACGCATTTATATATTATATTTATATATTTTAACTACGATTATATTGAAAATTAGCTATTTTTGATACCTGTTCCAAATATTTAATATCTGGTTTAGGTTCTGTTATTTTTATTTTAGTTTTTTCAACTTTTGGACGGTATGGTTTTATATGTACATTATCTCGTCTTTTTTTACTAAAAATATTAATATTTTGATCCATTTGACAAATAATATTTGGAAACACCTTTTTATAAAATTGTTTTTTCTCAATACGTTTTTTTGACTCTTGATATTTATTACATATACCCTTAAAAACTACATTTATTTGTATATTTATAAAAGTTAATACATCATAATTAGTACATATTTTTTTAGTATATTTGATAGTGGGTATAGTTTGTGTAATATATAATACCGCACATAAAATATAGGGTAATCTGGAAGTTATGTGTCTCTTAGCAAAGTTTTTACTATATAATTTATGAATCGCATATATTTGAGAACATAAATCATCATCATTTCTATCTTCAGCTTCTCTAATAATGATATCCCATAATAACCATACGAAATATTTGTGATGGCGTTTATTAACGTTTTCTCTTGGTCTTTCAGAAAATAAAAGTGGTGTTTTTTGTTTTGTACTACGTTTATGTAATTCTAATATCCAACTAATCCAAAACACAGCTTTCTCACGATTATATGTTTTGTGAATATGATATTTGAATTCATTAAATGGTATATAAGCCATTTTATCATCACCATTTTTCCATAAAATATTAATATATTTTCCATCAGCTTCCATTTTATCACGTAAATGATTAATATCAAATTGTTCATCACGGCAACGAATACGATTTTCTACACGTTGTTTATCTGATAATGCTAATATACTAATTAATTCTGTGATATGATTTCTAAATATTTGGTTGTTAGCGATAGAATAAACATCACCTTTATAATTATCTAATAATTTATGTATTAAATTTATTTCTTGAAGGATATATACTGGTAAATTAGGGTTAGAAATATTAATATTTTTCATAAAAAATATTACACATTTTTCAAGTAATTGAGTAAGTGCTCCAGACAGAATAAGTTCTGCCATCCAATTTACA
>MDSZ01170316.1_pt1 | contig 18052 bp, 19 predicted proteins | sample 811201 | NCBI WGS metagenome assembly MDSZ01 (sample SAMN05326647, study PRJNA326480) | marine metagenome | isolation source: seawater | place: Indian Ocean: North | collected 2010
AACACAATGGTTGTTAGATCCTCAGCCAATCATAGATTTTATTTCTAAGCAGTCAGTACCAGTTCATGTAGGAATTACTGGACCACTAAAAATAACAAGCTTAATTAAGTTTGCTAACATTGTGGGTGCAAAAAATTCCATAAACTTTCTTAAATCTAATTTTAGTAAGGCATTAGATTTAATTAAACCTAAGGACCCTAACGATATAATTGGAAAGTTAAAAGATCATACAAAACATTTTCATATATATACTTTTGGTGGACTTAAAGAAACAAACAAATGGTTGATGGAGAATAATTATGTCTAAAGAATTTGATTATAGTAAAGTAAGACACGTAACATCGGTAGATCAGTCTGATAGAAAAGTACCTTATAATTTAAGACAAAGTGGGCCAACAAAAGTAGAAATGTTAATATCAACAAGGGTAAGAAAATCTCCTTATTGGCATTTATCAATGCAAGCTGGGTGCTGGAGAGCAACAGTATATAATAGAATTTATCATCCAAGAGGCTACGTAAAGCCTGAAGATGGTGGAGCTATGGTAGAATATGATGCCATTAAAAATCATGTAACAATGTGGAATGTTGCTGTTGAAAGACAGATAAGAGTTAAAGGACCTGATGCTGAAAAGTTTGTTGATTATGTAATTACTCGAGATGCAACAAAAATTTCTCCTATGAGAGCAAGATATGTTATTTTATGTAACTCATACGGTGGTGTTTTAAATGACCCTATTTTATTGAGAATTTCTAAAAATGAGTTTTGGTTTAGTTTGTCTGATAGTGATATTTCGCTTTACTTACAAGGTGTTAATTGCGATGGAAGATTTAATTGTGAAATTGATGAAATAGATGTTTCTCCTGTTCAGATCCAAGGTCCAAAGTCAAAATCACTTATGAAAGACCTTTGTGGAGATCATGTAAATTTTGATGATATGCCATTTTATGGTTTAGCTGAAGCAAAAGTAGGCGGTAGAAGTTGTGTTATTTCTCAATCTGGGTTTTCTGGTGAAGCTGGTTATGAGATTTATTTAAGAGAATCTACCTTGTATGCTGAGGATATGTGGAATGCGGTTTTGGAGGCTGGAAAAAAACACAAGTTGATGGTGATTGCACCAGCACATCATAGAAGAATTCAGGCAGGCATATTATCTTGGGGGCAAGATATGGATTATCAACATAATCCTTTTCAATGCAATTTAGGATATCAAGTTTCACTATCGGGTAAAGGAGAATGGAATAAAAAATCTGATTATGTTGGAAAGAAAGTTTTGGAGCAAATGAGAGATGATATAAGAGCTGGAAAAAAACCTTACAAGCTTCAATTAGTGGGCATGGAGCTTGGTGGCAAACCTATTGAGGAGTATGCACCTGATTTTTGGCTTGTATCAGGCGAAGGTGGAGGCGAACCAATTGGTTTTATAACTTCTCCTTGGTATCATCCTGAGAAAAAAACTAATATTGCGATGGGATACGTTCCGTATGATGGTACTTTAAACTCTAATGGTTTTCCTAAAGGAAAAGCTGGATCAAGGTTTAAAGTGCATCTGCCAGAAAAATATTCTGATAAACCTGGTACGCCAGTAGATGCGGTAGTTGTGGATATACCATTTACAGAGTCTTACAATGCAAATACTAGAGAAGTAGTAAAAGGTTAATATTTAATTAATACCATGCTTGCCGAGTTCTTAAATATTTTTTTTAAATCTTTAAAACTCGATAAAGAATTATATAAAGAAAATAAATATTTCGGCGAAGCAGCAATTTACTTTGCAGGATTAATAATGATACTTGATGGTGTGGCGGGGGCTGTAGCTGCTAACACCATTGTTAAATCATCAATTGGTCTTTCTGGTCTAACTGCTATCCTAACTTGGTTTGTTTGGGCAATACTTATCTATGTAATTGGAGTAAAAATTTTTCCTGATAAAGACGTAAAAACTACTTTTAAAAAAATACTTATTACAGTTGGATATGCTCATTCTCCAGGTTTAATAAGATTTTTTGCTGTTACCCCTGAGATGGCTATTCCAGTTATTTTATTTACACAATTTTGGATATTTGCGTCACTAATAATTGCAACAAAACAAGTATTAAATTTAAAATCAAATTTTAAATCTTTTGGAATAGTTTTCCTATCATTTTTAATAATTGTATTCCTATCGGTATCATTTGTTATGAGCAGAATGAATGCATTACCAATTGGTAATGCAGTCTAAATTGGAAATATCATTTTTGAAATTCTGCAGGATTCACATATTTTAAAGCCATATAATATTAAATTTTGAGATGTGGTTGAATTCTCTCTATAGCATGTTTCACATATATTATTTAATTCCTCAAATTTATCGTCAGAAACATCTAATTCTTTTTTTTTGTTCATGTTATGTGTAATTTACCTTATATTAAAATTAAATAATATTAATACAATATGAAAAAAAGAAAAAAAAAATTTAAAGTTTCAATAATTATGGGTAGTAAAAGTGACTATCCTACAATGAAATTTACTGCGAATGTATTAAAAAAATTTGGTATTAATTATGAAATTAAAATAGTGTCAGCTCATAGAACACCTAAAAGAATGTTTGAATTTGCATCTAATGCGAAAAAAAATAATATATCTGTCATAATAGCAGGTGCAGGAGGATCGGCTCATTTACCTGGAATGATTGCAGCTATTACAAGCATACCAGTAATTGGTGTACCTATAGAAAGCAAAAAATTAAAGGGTTTAGATAGCCTTTTATCTATGGTCCAAATGCCAAAAGGAATACCAGTTGGAACGGTAGCAATCGGAAAAGATGGCGCAATTAATGCAGGTTTATTTGCGGCATCAATTATTTCAATGCATAATACAAATGTAAAAAAGAAATTAAATTTTTACAGATCTAAACAAACAAAATCTGTTAGGAAAAAACCTGTCTAATGTTTAAACCGGTTCTTGGTATAATTGGTGGTGGTCAATTAGGCAGCATGTTAGCTAGCGCTGCTAAAAAAGTTGACATAAGAACTGTTATATTTTCTGATGATAGTGATGCACCAGCAAAATATTTTGCTAATGAATTTATTTGCGGAGACTATAATGATATAAATAAAATTAAGGAATTTAGTTATAAAGTTGATTTGGTTACATTCGAGTTTGAAAATATTCCCTTTAAAACACTAGAAATAATAAATAAAGATAAAACTGTATCTCCGTCACCAAAAACAATTAAAATTGTTCAAAATAGACTTTTTGAAAAAGATTTTATAAATAAGTGCAACTTAAGAACAACACAATATACATACATTAAAAATAAATCAGATTTAAATACAATAAAAGACTTGATGCCAGGCTTACTTAAAACTTGCACAATGGGTTATGATGGAAAAGGACAATATAAATTAAATAATGAAAATGATATTGATAAATTAGAAATTGATTTCACTAAAGATTATATATTTGAAAAATATGTCAACCTTTTAAAGGAAATTTCAGTAATAATCACTAGATTTGGACATCAAAGATATGAAGTATATGAGCCAATAGAAAATATTCATGAAGATCAAATACTAAAATATTCTAAAATACCTGCTAAAATAAACCACAGAATATTAAATAAATCGATCGAGTGGGCAAGTATACTTAGTGAAGAATTAAACTTTATAGGCACAATGTGCGTAGAGTTTTTCATTGATAAGAATGAAAATTTATATGTAAACGAAATTGCCCCGAGAGTACATAATTCTGGTCACCTTACAATAAATTCACATAATATTAGCCAGTTTGAAAATCACATACGATCAGTTTGTGGTTTAGAAAAGATTAAAATTAAAAAGTTGTTTAATGCTAGAATGATAAACTTGATAGGATCAGATATTAAAATGTACAAAGATAAAAAATTAGTTGAGAATGAATTTTTTTTTGATTACTTAAAAAAAGAAATCAAGGATAAAAGGAAAATGGGTCATCTTACGATTATTGAAAAATAAATTCAAACTGGTTGTATTAGTCTCTGATTATTATTTGTTGGTTTATTTACGTCACTTGAAATTTGATAAAAATCAAGTTCAGATTTAATAGAATTATTTAAAACTTCGAAACCACTATTCTCTAAGTTTAAATATTTATTAATATCTTTCTCATTCAGTATAACTGGTTGTCTTTCATGAATATTTTCTACTTTGTGACAGGCTTTTTGTGTAATTATACAAAATTCGTTTTTTTGAAATATTCCGGCGAAGTAAATATTTTTTTTATCTTTTCTAAATAAATAATATGGTAATTTATAATTTTGAACTCTTTTCCATTCGTAATAACCATCTGCTATAACAACACATCTAAAAAATTTAATTAATTTTTTAAAAGTGACTTTTTCATTTATAGTTTCTAATCTTGCATTTATTATTGGTTTATAATTATTTTTTTGTGCCCATGAGGGATTAATGCCCCATTTAAGTTTTTCTAGCGTGTTCCCATTAATATATTTTTTTATTATTGGTAAACTTTGATAAGGATGAGCATTATAATTTTCAATATTATCTGTATTTATTGCTTTTTTCACTAATTTTTGTGTTTTAGTTACTGGATATGTTACGACGTATCTTCCGCACATAATTTTATTGGTTTAAATTTAAATTAGATTATATGATTTTAAAATAAATGAAATCAATAGAAAATAATTTTGAAAATAAATATGTAAATGAATTATTAATAAAGCATTTTATTGAATTGAAGTCAGTTTCACCTGAGGGTAGTACACATGTTCTCGATATAGATGGCTTGAAAGTTAATGGAATAAAATTTTGGAGTTTATGGGAAAATTCCGAACTTGTTGGATGTGGAGCTCTTAAATTTTTAAACGAAAAACATGGAGAGTTTAAATCTATTAGAGTTAGTGACAAATTTAGAGGAAAAGGTTACGGTAAGAAAATAATTTATTACCTTATTGATCAGTCAAAAAAGCTAGGAATAGAAAAATTAAGTGTAGAAACTGGATCAGGTGAATTTTTTTCTCCGGCAAGAAAATTATTCAAAAGTTGCGGTTTTTTAAGTTGTGGACCATTTGCTCATTATAAAGAAGACCCAAACTCTTGTTATTTTAATTTAAAGATTTAATTATTATTCTTTTTTATAATATTTCTAGTTTTTTCAATATTAAGTTCAACTAAAATAGCTAAACTTTCATCTATTTCAGATTTTTTATTTTTTTTATCTAAATCAATATTCTTTTTAAGAAGTTCTGTAGCAGTCATACCTGTTTCTTCTTCTACTTTTTTACTAGCACCAAAACTAAAGCCTGCTTGATAAATATTTCCTGATGATGCCAATGTAATTGCAGGACCAACCATCGCTGATGATTGCACACAATTATTTAAAAATAATAATAATATAAAACCTAAAATCTTTTTTTTTATCTCCACAATTTATATTTACAATAATTATGAGTCAACTCAAGATAGAAAATTTAAAAATACCTATATTGGACTATTTTCTTTGGATTACAAATAGTTCATTATTAAAGTACAATCCCTTATTTTTATTAACAATTCTTTGAACTATTTTTTGATAATTTTTTGACTTTTCAGCAGTGAATATCTGTTCATCTGTAATCTGATTTACGTATACCGCTGCATTCCAAGCTGAGAAGATAACAGATGTTGCAATACCACCTGATATTTCGTTGGGTAATGCTCTAAGCATATATTTAAACTTTTTTGATTTATGAAATTTAATTTCTTTTAAAATATCTTTGTCCAAATTTGATTTGATATATTTTAAAATTTGCGGGTACAATGAAGGAAAAGGATTTTCCTTTGGCCATACTTGCTTAACAATTTTGTTTGCAGGATCTCCTCCACATGCATGAACAACAATTAATTTACCATTTTTTTCTAATGATTTTATCATAGGCTCAATAACAAATTTAACTTTCTTTTCTGCTGTAACCCTAGATCTATAAGGTTGAGATGCGATAATTATATCATAATAATTTTTTCCATTATTTTTAGTAGGTATAACATCTTTGAGAACAAACTCTTGATCTCTACGGTAAATTACAATCACCGAGGGTTCTTTATATGTTGGATTTCCTGTTTTAGGATTTCTTTCAACTTGCCATTTTTTTGCTAAAAATTCTTGGTTTAATTTTCTTAATTGTGAGGAAAAATCTAAAGATGAATTTCCTGTAAGCTTCACAACTTTCCAATTCATTTTTTTTTGTTTAAATCTATTATTAGATTTTAAATTAGTTGACTCTACATAATTTAGATTTGATATTACAAAAACTGTATTTTTGTGTTCAACAAATCTATCAGGTAATTTTTCTAATCCTAGTCTTACGTCTTCCATACTAATTTCTTTAGTAGATACTAATAATGGAACGTTGGGCATTTTTTGATGACATTGTCTCATTACACTCATTAATAATGATCCATCTCCCATACCAGCATCGAATATTTTTAATGCAGGATGTTTTGGTTTTGCACTTTGAACTATTGGTTTAAGGTTATCTGCAATCTTATTTTTTTCATTTGTTGTAGTTACAAATAATAAATATTTTTGCCTATTGTCAAAAAATCTAAAATTTTTTTTCATATTTGGAGTCCTACTTTAGAATTTTAAAACTATAACATAAATTATTTCTTTAAAAATGAAAGAATAAAGTATAATTAATTATTCTTAAAAATATAAAAAAATGGCTAAAATAAAAACTGATATTGAAATAGCAAGAGAGGCTAATCTAAAACCAATAAAAAATATTCTAAAAAAAATAAGTGTTCCTGACAAATCCTTTGCTTTCAGTCCTATGGGAAGACATATAGCAAAAATAAATTTTGAATTTATTAACAAACTCAGTAAAAAAAAAGATGGAAAGTTAATTTTAGTTACAGCAATATCACCCACTCCAGCTGGTGAGGGAAAAACTACAACTTCTGTAGGATTATCTGATGGAATAAATAAATTAGGAAAAAAATCAATAGTATGTTTAAGAGAACCAAGTTTGGGTCCATCGTTCGGAATGAAAGGTGGTGCTGCGGGTGGTGGATATGCACAAGTGGTGCCAATGGAACAAATAAATCTGCATTTTACTGGAGATTTTCACGCAATAACATCTGCACACAATTTATTATCAGCTTTAATAGATAACCATATTTATTGGGGAAATAAACTTAACATAGATGAAAAAAAAATTGTCTGGAAAAGAGTTATGGATATGAACGATAGGGCTTTAAGATTTATTGATATAAATACTAAAGGTGTTGCAAAAAATTTTACAAGAGAGGACGGTTTTGATATCACCGTTGCCTCTGAGATAATGGCAATATTTTGTTTGGCGAATAATATTAAGGACCTAGAGGAAAGAATTGGCAACATAACTATAGCTTATTCAAAAACTAATAAACCTATTTTTGCAAAAGATTTAAATGCTCAAGGTTCTATGACAGTACTTTTAAAAGAAGCACTAAGACCTAATATTACTCAGACTTTAGAGCATAATCCAGCAATTATTCATGGGGGTCCTTTTGCTAATATAGCACATGGTTGTAATTCGGTTATCGCAACAAAGACTGCTCTTAAATTGTCGGATTTTGTTGTTACAGAAGCAGGTTTTGGTGCAGACCTTGGTGCCGAAAAGTTTTTAAATATTAAGTGCAGAAAATCTAATATTTTACCTAGCTGTGTAGTTATAGTTGCTACTGTTAGAGCTTTAAAAATGCATGGTGGAATAGCAAAAGAAAATCTTAAAGAAGAAAATATTCATGCACTTAAAAAAGGTATGGTAAATTTGGAAAGGCATATAGAAAATATAAAAAAATTTGGTCTTGAGCCTATAGTTGCAATAAATCATTTTATATTAGATACCCAAAAGGAGATACAAGCTATCCAGCAATTTTGTAAAAAATTAAATGTTGAAGTGAGTGTAAGTACTCACTGGGCTAATGGTGGCAAAGGTTCAAAAGATTTAGCAAAAAAAGTTGTTAGTATCTGTAATAGATCAAATAAAAAAAATTTTAGATATTTATATAGGGAAAAACTGCCTCTATGGAAAAAAATAGAAAAAATTGCAAAAGAAATTTATAGAGCAGAGAAAATATCAGCGTCCGATGATGTTAAAAATGAAATTCAAAATTTTGAAAATAATGGATACAGTAATTTGCCAGTATGTATAGCAAAAACACAATATAGTTTCACAATTGACCCAAAATTGAAAGGAGCGCCGATTGGACATGAAATACCAATTAGAGAAGTTAGACTTTCATCTGGTGCAAAATTTATAGTTGTTATATGTGGATCAATTATGACTATGCCTGGTTTACCAAAAGTACCTGCGGCAGATAAAATAAAATTAAATAAAAAAGGAGAAACGGAAGGCTTATTTTAATTTGGATAAATTATTCCAAAAAACTTTTGATAAATTGATACCTGTAAGCTCTCTATACTGCTTAAGTCCTGTGGGAGAAGTAATATTTATATCTCCAATTAAGTAGCCAGATACAAAATCTATACCTGCAAAATAGATATTATTTTTTTTTAAATCCTTACCAATAATATTTGATATTTTCTTCTCCTTATAACTTAATTGAGTAGGAAAAGCTTTACCGCCTTGCGAAATATTTGATAATATTGAGTTTTTTGGTGGTATTCTCTTTATAGCCCCTTGTACTTTACCATTAATTATAAAAACTCTTTTGTCGCCTTTTTTGATGTCAGGAATAAATTTTTGCACCATTACATGACCTTTTTTTTTCAAATATCTAGTAAGTTTATTTTTTATGAATTTATTATTTAAAAACAGGATATCATTCCCACCATAACCATCTATAGGTTTAATTACGATTCTTTTATATTTTTTGTAAAAATTAAAAATTGTTTTAATATTGTTTGAAAATATTGTTGGTGGCATATATCTCGAAAATTTCGAGGAGTAAAATTTCTCTGAAATATTTCTCACTGCCCTGGGGTTATTAATAATTTTGACTTTATCTACTAGTTTTTCTAAATAAAACGTTGATATCACATATTCCATATCAAATGGAGGGTCTTGTCTTATTAGAAGATAATCTGATTTTGATAAATCTAATTCAGTTTTTTTTAAAACCTTATAGAAATTTTTATTATATTCGTTGAATTCTACGAAATAACCATTTGCATAAATCTTTTTATTTTTCAGCGATAAATTTTTTGTTTCATACCAAAATATTTCGCATCCCCTTCTTTGAGCTTCTATAGATAATAAAATTGTAGTATCGGTATTGTAATTTATATGTTTTAAATTATTTGCCTGGATAGAAATTATTTTTTTTTTATTTTTGTTCAATTTACGCAATTTTTAAAGATTTTTCTGCTTTTGTTTTTTTTTCTAATATAATATTTTCAATATTTTTTAGGTAAATTTTTTCGTTATTACCTTTTTTATTAATTTTGTTTCTCTTATCTAATCCAATTTTACAAATATTTAAAAAAATTTTAGTCCATTCAAGTATATTCTTACCTTGTATTTCTGTAGCCAAACCTTTCTTTGGAGACTCAAAATATGCGTTAAGAATATCATTTTTTTTCCATAATTTAGTAATATCTAGTGCTTCACTTAAATTACCATATACTAATCCTGTGAAGAAAGCTGGAGAAGCGCAATGACAATCCCATTCGCAAGCGTCTATAGATCTTATCTCTAAATATTTTTTTAATCTTATCTCTGTGAAAATAGTACTTAAATGCAATTCTAAATCTGTAATCTTTGGTCCCTCTTTATTTACCTCGTTAATTTTATTTTCGATGAAGTCTTTAAAATTATGGTTATTCGGAGGTAAATAATTTTTATCTTTTTTTATAAATAATAAAGGCTGATTTAAAATAAAATCTGCATACTTTTCAAAAGTCATATCTTCCAAAAAAATTTCTGGCAGTCCTCCTCTTGAAGTATTTTGCCAAACGTGAGACCTATAAGACAAAAAATTACTAAATTTATTATTTTTTAGAGATGAATTTGCAAAAATTGCAATGCTCAATGGTACAATACTTGAAATTAGTTTAAATTTATCTGAAAAATTTTTTTCATCTGAATAATCTAAATTAATTTGTGTTCCTGCGGTCTGATACATCATTTCTAAACTTAAACTTCCGTTTTTTGGCATCTCAGTGCTCATAATCTTATATCTTTTTTTTGGGTTATATGGCACATCTTTCAAATTCGTGGATGGATCGTATCCTATCGAAAGTATCTCTAAATCAAATTTTTTACATGCTAGCAAAAGTTGGTCTTGAAATTTATATGACTCAGCGCATACCTCATGAATATTATTTAGTTTTCTACCTGCTAATTCTATCTGATTTCCTGGTTCCAAAGTAACTTGTGCGTCATTTAATTTTAGACCAATTGTATTTTTTTCCTCAGATACTTTTTTCCAACCAAAATTTTCACTCAAAAAGTTTAATACATCATTTATTTTACTGTAATCGACTCTTTTTTTACTTTTTTTATCAAATACAAATTTTTCATTTTCAACTCCAATAAATTGGTCTGTCTTATTACCTTCTGAAAAATGTTTAATTATATCCTCTTTATTCTTAATGATCATATAAATAATTTAACCAATTTTCTAATTCTTTCATTCTAGAATTTTTTTCTGTATTCACTATTTCACCCTCTATCATTGAAACATGATTATTTATTTCCTCTTGGTTTTTAAATGCCCCTTTATCAATTAAACGATCTTTTCTAAAGTGGATTAAACTAATCATCTTTTCATATGTTATTTCTGGATGATATTGTATTCCCCAAATTTCAGATTGGTTTACTTTAAAATGTAATCCCATTACATTATTTATTTTATTTGAGGATAAAACAGTTGAGTTGCTTGGTATTTTTACAACCTCATCAAAATTAAATGCTGGTGAATTAAATTGATTTTTCTTATTAAAGTATATGGGATGATTTAATCCATTTTGATTCACTAGAATATTATGAGCTATACCTCTGTGTGCGCCATTAATCGATTTTTTTACTTTACCCCCTGCAACTGTAACAGCTACTTGAAGCCCCCAACATATAGCAAAAATTTTATTTATTTTAGATTGACATTCACGCATAAAATTAATCTGTCGTCTAATTTCATCTGTATCATTATAAATATTTAAACTACTTCCTCCCCATATCAATCCATCATACTTATTGAGATCCTCGATAGAACTACTCAAATTTTTGTCAGATGAGGGATTAGCAATGTCAATATCTAATTCTTTTTTGTAAAAGTTAATACTTTCAATTAAACTTTCGGTATGTGTATTAATTCCGACTTGAGTAAACTCACTATTTTCCTCTCTTGTATTGCCCTCAACAATTAGAATTTTTTTATTATTCACCATTTTATTTGTAACTTTTTATTTCTACAAATTGAGTCAATAAGAGAAAACATGATAGGAAAATCTCTTTTATTCAATTTTTTTTTTATTGTTAGTCCAATGTCTAATGCTAATTGACTTCCTTCTGTGGTTATATTTTTCATTTCATATTTTTTTATATCTGTATATCTTTTTCCCTTACCCAAAAAATAACCCATTAGGCTATTCCTACCTCCTGCAACACTAACGTACAGGTCACCCAGTCCAGCAAGACCATATGCTGTATTGGGAAGTCCATTCATTTTTACTGAAAAATTTTTCATTTCTAGTACTGCTTTTCTAAATAAAGATGATGCAGTATTATGATAGTATTTATCTCGTATCTTTGATTCTATATTGACACCGCTTAATCCATTTGAAGCACCTATTAACATTGCATAAATATTTTTTATAGCACCAAGGGCCTCCACTCCATTAATATCATTGGAAATTTCTGTATTATAATAATTTGTTGAAATTAATTTACTTATTTTTTTTGCAATAATTATATTTTTATTTGCTATAACAGTGCTTGTTCTTATTTTATTAATTAATCCAGCTGCTAAACATGGCCCTTTAATTGATGTGATGTTTTGCTTAGGTAATTTAGATTCTTTAAATGTATTATTTATTTCTTGAGAAATAGTTATAATTTTTCCTTTATAAACACTTAATCCTTTAGTTAATAATATTATTGAATATTTTTTTTTATAGTTTTTAATTAATTGGTCACAGACCCATTTTATTCCTTTAGAGCTTACTGCGATAACAATATGATCTGGGTTTTTATTTAATTCTTTATCTAAAAATTTGTAATCTAATATTTTGATTTTTCTTGATAAACTAGATTTCAAAACTGGATGAAAATAGCTTTTTTTCATTTTTTTTATTAATTTTGTCTCCAGATGTGTTCCAATAAGAGTTACTTTATTAGAGTTTTCAATACAAGGTAAACTAAATGCTGATCCCATGGCACCGGCGCCAATTATTAAGAAATTTTTCATTTTATATTAAAGTTTTTTTAATTGCGTGCTTCCATCCATTTAACAATTTTAATCTATTTTTTTGAGACATTTTGGGTTTAAATTTTTTATCAATTTTCCAAATTCTAGATATATCAGATAATTTTTTAAATACACCTATACTATAACCTGCAACTAATGCTGCTCCTAATGCTGTTGTTTCTTGATTTTTTGGTCTTAATACATTCAAATTTAAAATATTGGATAAAAATTGTGAGAACCAATTATTTTTTACCATACCTCCATCAATCTTTAGATCTTTAGGTTTAATTCCATCTTTGCTCATGGCATTTAATAAATCTGATGATTGATATGCTACAGATTCTAAAGTGGCTCTAATTATCTCATCTCTGCCAGTATTCCTGGTCAATCCCATTAAAACACCTCTTGCTTTTGGTTTCCAATAAGGTGCTCCCAGACCCGTAAATGCAGGAACAAAATAAATATCATTATTACTTTTTTTATTTTTTGAAATTTTTTCAGATTGCTCAACTCTATTCAATATCTTTAGTTTATCCCTTAGCCATTGGATACTTGCACCAGCTATAAATATAGACCCTTCAAGTGCATAGGTTGATTTATTATTTAATCGGTAACATACAGTTGTTAATAATCTGTTTTTTGAATTTAGAATTTTATTACCAGTATTCATTATGACAAAAGCACCTGTGCCATAAGTAATTTTTATAGAACCTGTTTTAAAACAGTTTTGGCCTATAACAGCAGCTTGCTGATCTCCTATGATACAATTAATAGGATAAGAAATATATGTAATAGAATTGTGAGTATTTCCAAAGTCATCTGCAGAATTTTTTATTATAGGTAATATTTTTTTTGGAATTTTTAGTATTTCAAGAATTTTATTATCCCAGCAATTCTTTTTAATATTAAATAGCATGGTTCTTGAGGCATTTGTGGAGTCGGTAGCATGAATTTCGCCATTAGTTAGTTTCCATAGTAAATAAGTATCTATAGTTCCAAATAAAAGTCTATTTTTTTTTAGTAAATTTTTAGCTGATGATACATTCTCTAAAATCCATTTTATCTTTGTACCTGAAAAATATGGGTCAATAAGCAGACCAGTTTTCAATTTTATAATTTTTTCGTATCCTCTTTTTTTTAAATTTGAGCAAATATTTTCTGTTCTTCTATCTTGCCATACTATTGCATTATAAATGCTTTCTCCAGTTTTTTTATCCCAAATGACTACAGTTTCTCTTTGATTGGTAATTCCAATTGTTAAAATTTTTCCATTAAGTTTTTTATTTTTGTTTAAAACATCCCTTAAAACTTTTTTTGTTGTCTTCCATATTTCATCAGGATTATGTTCTACCCAGCCATTTTTTGGATAATATTGTTTAATTTCTTTTTGTGAGGTAAAAACTGGTTTACCCTTCAAATCAAATAGTATTGATCTAGTTGAAGTTGTTCCTTGATCAATTGAGACAATAAATTTTTTCACAAATTAAATATAATTTAATATTATCTAAATAATAAACATTTATACGTTATTTTAAAAATGAATTTAAAGAATAAAACTAAAAATTGGAAATTAAGCAATTTTTTTGTTAATAAAAGATATAATTTTAATAGAAAAAGGATACTAAGTTATCTTCCTAAATCTCTTATAGATCAGGCGTATGTTGAAATCTCAAAATGGAGAGGTTACAAAAAAACCCCTTTAATAAAATTAAATAGGCTCTCGAAAAACTTAAAAGTTGGAAACATATATTACAAAGATGAGTCTAAGAGATTTCATTTAAAATCATTTAAGGCACTTGGAGGTGCATATGCGGTTAAAGTTATCTCAAAAGGAGAAAAAAAAATAATTGTTTCTACAGCAACAGCTGGTAATCACGGCAGATCTGTAGCATGGGGTGCTAAAAGATTAGGTTTAAAAAGTAAAGTTTTTATTAGTCAGCACGTAAGCAATGAACGAGCGAATTCAATTAAGGAACAGGGTGCTGAGGTAATACGAGTAAAAGGAAATTATGAGAAATCATTAAAAGAATGTATTAAACAATCGAAACTGAACAATTGGAAAATAATTCAAGATGTGTCGACAAAAAATTATAAGTTTGTACCAAAATTGACCATGGCAGGTTACTCGTTAATAATAAAAGAAACTTCTAACCAAACCAATCAGTATATAACTCATATTTTTTTACAAGCTGGCGTAGGTGGAATGGCAGCTGGCTTAGTTGCGGGTGTAGCAAGATATTTTAAAAGAATTCCAAAAATAATCATTATTGAACCAGAAAATGCAGCTTGTGTTTTAAAGAGTTTAGATAATGGGAAAATGACAAAAATTAAAATTAAAAGAGAAAGCATAATGGGTGGCATGTCATGTAACGAAATGTCTGTTATTCCATGGAATATTTTAAAAAAAGCTACAAATTTTTGTTTGACTATAAAGGATAATCGAGTGCCTGATGCAATCACAATGCTTGCAAAAAAAACATTTAGTGATAAGAAAATTGTCGGTGGAGAATGTTCGGCGCCAAGTGTTATAAGTTTAATATCATCATGTAACAATAAGTTTATAAAAAAAAGATTAGAAATAAATGACAAATCAAATATTTTATTGATTGGATGTGAAGGTAATGTTGATAAAAAATTATATAATAAATTATACTTGAAAGGTTTGAGAAATTATAAAAATGAAAAGTAATGCAATTGTATGGATAAGAGATGATTTTAGATTAAACGATAATTCTGCATTATCTTATGCAACATCAAAGCATAATTTCGTATCTGTATTATATATTTTTAATAAAGAGAATTTTGACGGTAAACGCGAGGCACAAAAATGGTGGATAAGTAAATCATTAGAAAGTCTTGCCTTTGATTTACAAAAATTAAATATTAATCTAGAAATTGAGTTTTCAGAAGAATTAAAATTTTTTAAAAAATTTAATAAAGAAAATATTTCGGTTTATTGGAATAAAGTTTATGAACCCTACCATCTAGATTTAGATAGAGAAATCATAAAAAATTTTGAAGATAAAAAAATTAATTATAAGTTTTTTAAAGGTAATATACTTAATGAATATCAATCAATTACAAAAAAAGATGGTACACCATTCAAAGTATTCAGTCCCTTTTGGAGACATGCCGAGGAAGTATATTTAAACAAAATTCCAACAAAAATTCTTAGTTTAAGAAAAATGACTAGTAAAATTAATATTATCTCCTCTAAATACAAACCAAAGGACCTTTTGCCAAAAAAAAAATTGGTATAAAAAATTTGATAATTACTGGAATGTTTCAGAGAAGGAGTCGCATATTTATTTGAAAGAATTTGTTAAAAGTAGAATTTTTAATTACGGCAGTGATAGAGATTATCCATATTTGAATGGTTCATCAAAATTATCACCTTATATAAGAAATGGCCAAATTAATGTAAACACTATTTGGGAAACTTGTTCAAAGATAAAAAAAAATAATATTGGAATTAGGAAATATATAAATGAGTTAGGATGGAGAGAGTTTTCTCATAGTTTAATCAATTACTTCCCTCAAATGCTAAAAGGAAATTTAAGAACAGAATTTAATAAATTTCCTTGGGAAAAAAATGATAAAAATTTGTTAGCTTGGAAAAAAGGTTTAACTGGTTATCCGATTATTGATGCTGGTATGAGACAAATGTACGAAACTGGTTGGATGCATAATAGAATTAGAATGGTAGTTGGATCATTCCTTGTTAAACATTTAAGAATTAATTGGAAAGATGGTGAAAAATATTTCAGAAATTGTCTTTTAGACTTTAACGAAGCAAATAATGTTGCGCAATGGCAATGGGTTGCCGGTTGTGGTGCAGATGCTGCTCCTTATTTTAGAATATTTAATCCGATACTTCAGGGCGAAAAATTTGACAAAAATGGAGATTATATAAAAAAATGGGTACCAGAATTAAAAAATTACCCACCTAAATTTATACATAAGCCATGGGAACTTGATATTAAATATCAAAAATCAATAAATGTCATTATTGGAAAAGATTATCCTAAACCAATAGTTATACATGAGGTTGCTAGAAAGAAAGCTTTAGATGCTTTTCAATCATTGAAAAAAAATTAATCCCCAATAAAATGATGAACTATATTTCTAGTATGACTCTTTATTCTGTGTTCAAATAGATATATGCCCTGCCAAGTTCCAAGTAATAATTCATTATTTCTAATACTTAGTGAAATTTGATTGTTAGTAATTGCTGACTTTATATGGGCGGGCATATCATCTTTGCCCTCGGTAGTATGTATATAAAGTTTATTATTCATGGGAACTAATTTGTCAAAATAGTTTACTAGATCATTTTGTACATCGGCATCTGCATTTTCTTGAACAATTAACGATGCACTAGTGTGTTGTATAGATAAGTTTAAAATACCATTTTTTAAATCTTCTTGTTCTATCCAATCTTGCGTATTTTTCGTAAATTCGTATAATTTTTGGCCATTAGTAATAATTTTTAAATTAAAAAATTTTTGGATCATTTATTTTTTTCGAAATTAATGCCATAATCTGATCTCTTGCCCTTTCTTAACCCATAAGGGCCTGAGATAAATATAGTTAATGGCTTAGTTCCCGGTTTTAAATCAACTCTATGGAAAGTGTTCGCTGATCTAAATCCTATATATCCAGGTTTCCTCCAATATCTTCCAGTTTTAAGTGTTTCCCAATAACCATCCCTTAAAATAATTGTTATGAATGGAAATAAATGATTATGAACACCATCTCCATGATCATCATCTAACATTTCGTGAATCAAGATATTAAATGGAAACCATTTTGGTCTGTGTCTAAACAAAAGATAGTATCTATTCATCCAAGGCTTTGCTTTGTTAAAATTTGGATGTGACGGACCTCTATCCAAAACAACTTTTTTTCTATTTAGTTTTTCAAGTAATTTCAAAATCATCAATCGAAATTTTTTATTGTATTATTAGATATTATATAAAGTTTTTTTTTATAAATAAATGGTTTTGATATTAAAGAATTATCTAAATTATAAACTTTTTCTACTTCTCCATTTAAAATATTAATTTTTAACATTTTTCCATTACTAAGTGTTAAATATAAAAATTTTTTTGCTATTAAAAAACCAACTACTTGTGTTTTTTTTCCAAGATTATTTATACTATTTCTTAAATTAGTTGATCTAATAATGTTGCCATTTTTTTTATCTAATATTACAAAAAACCCATTGGATGTTATAGTAAATAAAAGATCGTCAATAATTGATGGCCTTACAGATGAATTAATATTTTGTTTCCAAATAACATTACCTGTGATTAGATCTATTGAAAATATTTCATTTTCAGTATTAGAAAAAAAAACACTTTTCTCATCGGAGACTAAATCTGAATAATTAATTGAAAATGAGTCTTGGTATATGGTCGTTTTTTGTGTTGGGGTTTGCCAAATAAGATTACCATCCAAGACATTAAGAGCATTAATATCGCCTACAGTATTTATAAAAATAATTTTATTTTTATTAATTACTAAAGACAATTTTTTTTTTGATTTAATTAAAGTATTTTCGCTTTGATATTTCCAATTTAAACTGCCGTTCTTTGTGGAAAAACTTTTTAAAACGTTGTTAAAATCCACAACATAAAAACTATTATTTTTTATTTTTATATTTGAGTTGAATGCAGCATCA
>MDSZ01033622.1_pt1 | contig 18051 bp, 14 predicted proteins | sample 811201 | NCBI WGS metagenome assembly MDSZ01 (sample SAMN05326647, study PRJNA326480) | marine metagenome | isolation source: seawater | place: Indian Ocean: North | collected 2010
AGTTAGGGAAGACGCAGTGGACGCCACCCGATACGAACGTCTGATATATATAACTATATTGAGAGAGAGAGAGAGAGAGAGAGAGAGAGAGAGAGAGAGAGAGGGAGAGAGAGGAGTAGCACAATAATTTTAGTTTACATAGAGGGAAGTCTGTGTACGACTTCGTAGAAAGAAAAGAAAGGTAGACAAGTCAAAAATACGTCGAAAAGTGTGTAAACCCCGAAATTGGTTGATCGTTTTTTTCTCGAGCTCTTTGCTCTTCTTTTATTTTTTTTATGTGGTGGTGGTTTTCGATGGATTTTTCTCTCGCACAAAAAATTTCTTTTATTACACACACTCATCGTTTTCTCTTTATTTAAACCATGCGTAAAAAGAGTTCGTATTCGCTCTCATCTGAGATATACGACTTCATTTCCTCCTTCGTGACCCACGCGAAATCATCCAAACTGGAAGATAACACGACTTCTCCACATAAATACGTCGCTCGATGATAAAAGTTCGTGCCGTCTTCTAGTGCATAATGCGCCATGGGACAGTTCCCAACCATCTGGTATTCCAAACCTCCTCCCTCGCTGTAATCGTTAAAGTTATCTTCCGCTTCCTCCTCACCACTACTACTATCACTACTCGTAACTGACCTCTGTTTACTAAATCCTCTATACATGTTCGCATTTTTGAATGCCTTTTCAACTGCGTTTTCCGCCGTTGAGCGCAACGTCCACTCCTCTTTTCTCTGCGCCCGCGGGAACCCCCACGTCTCTTTTCCTTTCTCTTTGACGACTAGGAACAAAAATTCGCGCAGCTTCCTATTCGTAGTTTTCACATTGTCCTCCTCGTTCGTTTCTACGCTCGCCGGTTGGTACTGTTCAAGAGTTCCCACCTCACCTTTTTCACCTTCATTGCTCTCCACAGGCGCTTTTGCCGCGATCAGTTCGTCCGGTAAAATTTTCTGAAACTGTTCGTTGTATCGTCTGGACCAGTCCTCGTACTCTTGCTCCCACTCTTCTGGTAAAGATTCGACCACTGGGAGTCTTTCGACGATAACGTTCGCAAAGAACGGTTCTCGAGCCTCGCTTGTCTCTTCTCCTTTCTTTGGTTTTCGTATTTTATAAGTGGTCGTCTCGCTAAACGGCGGAGGCAGTTTTTTCTTCTTCGCGCCTGACAGACTTCTTCGCTTCGTCCACGTTCTCTTCGCTTTTGTCGAATAATAATGAGAGGAATGCTCTTGTTTATAGATATTGTTGCTCTTGCTAAAGGAAGAAGAAGAAGAAGAAGAAGCCATAAGCCAAGAGCTAATTCTTCTTTTGTATTGTTGTTGCATCAGCATCATCTTCACTAACGGGGACGACGACGACGCGTTTGTTTTAAAAGAAGAAGTGGACGTCGCGTTTGCAGAAAATCGCGAGAACACCTTGGATAGCGCATCGAGCGAAGATCGATTCGCGCCGCGACGGAACATTCTAAATCTTCTCTGCTAGCAATAATGGTGGAAAAGAAAATGAGGTTTCTAGTTGAATTGCAATCAAACTATTTTGTGAATAAAATAAAGAAAGACGCGTTGATGTGGTTTGATTGTCTCTATTATAGAGGTTGCTCATTTCTGATTACAACTGTACTACACTTAAACTCTTTTTTATATTACCAAACTACTACTTCTATTATTTAGACCTACCATCCGCGGTAGCTTTGGAGTCCTGTTGAGCCTTTAGAAATGCGTCGTAACTCACCTTTCTGGTTTCCTTCTCAGAGTCGTAATACGCAAATGCGGCGTCCATCGATCTCAAAATTGAACGAATTCTTCGAGAAGCTTCGTTGCGCTTTTCACCAGTTAACGCGGATTTCAAGTTTGAAATTGAATCGTATAGTTCACCCAATGCGTCGTTAAGCTTGCTGGCAGACTCCCATGTAATGGCCGTAACAAATGGCGCTTTTCGCCAAAAGTGAATCAAATATTCTTCGACTTTCTTGGCAATTTTCTTCAATGCGAGCACTTCGCTCTCCGAAAGTAAGCGCTGGCGATGGTCGCCGTTTTCAGTCTTCTCTAAGGAAGAGAATGAATCGAAAGAAGAAATTTGCGAGGTCGTTTCGCTCTCGTCGCGCCAGAGTGACTGCGTGATAGACTCCAATGTTTTCAATGCCTCGTCTCCATCCACACCTTCATCTTCCGCTTCGTTTTCTTCTTCACCGAAGGAACGCGCTAACTCGAGAGCTTCTTCGTATGACTTTGCTTCTATTTCTATTTCTTCTCGTTTCCTCTTCGTTTTATCCTGATTTGACTTTGTTGTTGCTTTCTTTGATGTCGTTTCTGTACATTTTTCCTTGCGGAAATATGCCGATGCATCAGCCAATGCGAGTTCCATTTTTTTTGGTTCGTCCTCCTCTCGATTCAAATCTTCCAACTGAAGCTCTTCTGCGTCGTTATCGCTGGCGTTATCTTCGTCGTTATCATTGTTTCCAGCGGCGCTCCCATCTTTTAGTCGTTTACTTGCCACTGAAATCTTTTTCAACCGGTCTTCCAATGCGTCTTTGTCTTCCTTTTCTGCAATCATAGCTGCCGTTGTCGCATTCGTTGCGACTGAATCGTCACCTTTCGGTCGTCCTCGAAGGACAACTTCACCGTGTCTATTTAAATCTCGCGCAATGTCCATCTTTGATAGCGCGTCATCGTCGTCGACAAAAATAGTCGCTTGACCACCCGCCATGCCCTTACCAACTTTTTTCTTGACTTGTTCCTTTGCCCCTTGGTAACGATCGAAAACGCCGTATGCGGATTGCCCTGTAACGAGCGCATCGTCCTTGTCCACCTGTAAATTCACAAACTCACTCACGGAATCAACTTGTTTCCTTTTCGCCGATTCATCTTCTAAACGTCTTGAGAACAAAATCAAATCGTTCTTTTCATCTTCGGATTGTGCCTCACCGCCATCTCGCATTTTCTTCATGTACTCTGACTTCAAAAACCGGTGCCAAAACTCTCTCTCCGTCAATTTCTTGTGTTTCACACAATTATCTATGAATGCTTTTCTGACTCCTGGTCGTTCGGCGAAGATTCGATGCATTTTTTCCGAAGTTAACGTGGCTCGAATTTTGTCTCTCTCTACTGAAGCGCCATCCCTAGCGCCGATATCGTCCGCATCCATCTCGCTTTTCAAACCGGTTTTTTGCGTTAAACCCAAGTGCGAAGCGATCGAGGATAACTTTTTCCGTCGCGCGTCCCAAAATTCTGCCTCTGATATGATGCCTTGTCCCACCGTCGCGTCGAAAAGTTCTTTCAAGTCTGGGTTTGTCTCCAATAGTTGTCGCCTTGCCTCCTGTTCTACTCTCGACGGCATCGATGCTTTTTCCACGTCTATTTTCGTCTTTTGCTCTTTAATTGTCTTTGATATGACATCTCTGTCGTTTTCGGTCTGGAAGCGAAAGACAATCGCGCCTCCTCCGAAACTTATTCTCAAGGCGAAATAGTCCATTCCTTTCTTCGCTTTTGACTTTTGTTGGTTTGTGACTGATTCTATCGAGACAATTTTCGATCCTTTAAAGCTACTACTGTGAGTAACATCCTTACTCTCTTCGTTGTCGTCTGTTTTGAAAACAATCTCTCGTTCTGTCACTGTCGCTTCGCCGTTCACTCGCACGCCTTTCGCGATTTCCAACTCGCATTTCCGTTTCACCACCACCAACATATTAATGTTGGCGTTTGGTGTTGTTTCGGTTGTTTCAAATCAAATTCTTTTGTGTTTTTCTCTCTGCTCTCTACTTGTGTTCTTCCACGCAAACGATGACGATGACGAGAGCGAACCCGCCGTCCAAGGATCCATTTCCGCTCGCTCGCTCGCTCGCTCTCTTTCCTCTCTTTCTCGTCGGGCGTTCTGCAGTAGTGTCGTGCAAACAATTTTTTGCAGTCCGTCGTGAAACTTGTTCTTTTTTTTTTCTTCTTCTTCTTCTTCATCTTCTTTCACACATATTCTTAGATCTCATTTCATCGCGTACCCGTCGCAGGAGACGAGAGGATGAAGTCGCCTTCCTTTCCTCCTTCTCCTCTTCCTCCTACTCACGCGACCAAAACAAAGAAGAGAAAGAGAGTCGTCGCCATCGTCGTCCTGTTTGTCTTCATCGTCTTCCTCTCGAAGGTATTTTCCTCCTCCTCCTCCTCCTCCTCCTCCGTCCTTCTCGCAACAACTGAAAATGGCTCATCATCATCTTCATCGAATAACAACAACAACAACAACAACAACAACAACAACAACAACAACAACAAAGACGACGAAAATTTACGAGCGCTTAAAGAAATCTTTCTGGAAGAAGAGAGTCAGTCCTCAATCTCGGACGACCCACTCGATTTACAATTTTTAGGATTACAATCCTCTTTGGGAGGCGCGAGTGCGGCGTGTAAATTTCAGTTTGAGATTGCTTCTTGGAGAGAAACGAGACTGTTTTTTGCGTTGCACCCGGAGTGCAGACATTTAGACAAATGCGAGGCAGAGTTACCATCACAGACGACGCTGAGTAAGCAAGTGTTCGATAGCGGTGGGGCGGATACGATAGACGAGAAAAATGAGAAGATTATCAAGCATAACACGTATGTGAAACGGTTTGACGAAGATTTGCGATACGCCCACATGGCAACGATTGCAAAGATGAAAGACAAGCGGATGATTCTACTGTATCAGGCGGCTCCGGGGGCAAGTACAGTGGAAAAGAAAGATAGCGGCGAGGAAGAAAAAGAAAGTAGTGGTGGTAATGAAGGAGATACCACGTATTACGAGTATAAATTAGCGACGGAGGGTTTACAAGACCAGCACATCGAATACACACAGTCGAAGGATTTAGAGGGAAAACAATGGACACCACCGGTAAAGTTGCCGATATATAATGACGCTGCGGTTTGGAGTCCAGTCGTACACATAGATAACAATCAAGTGTACGTGTTCTACTCAGAATCTACTGGATGTAAGAAAGCCGTTCCGTGTAAACCCCCGCAGTGCCCAAAAGGTGAAGTTTGCGAAGTCAACTCCCACGCAGAGATGTGCCATCACACGCCCAAGTCTTTGTGGGTTCCAGGAGGAGATATTAAATACATAAAATCCATCGGAGACCCAGCTGATAATAAATGGACGAAAGCGGTGACGATTCTGTCGCAAGGAGAAGGAGGGGGGATACCGAAAGTTATCGCAAACTCGCTCATTGTGATGAAGAAGACTGGACACTGGGTACTTCCATATTGGAGAGAACAACAGAACGCCATCGAAGACGGAACGTGTACTCGCAAACCAGAATTCAAAGGTTCTAGCGGACCGGATTGCCGATGGAATAAACGATCGAAATGCATGACCGGAGCGCAACCGTTTTCAGGTGTTTTGGTTTCCGAAAATCGAGGGAAAACTTGGCAACCGAGAGGTCAGATCACGCAATCGAATACGAGCTTGATTGAAGGCTCGATTGCAGAGTTAAACGATGGAAGGATCATCCAAGTTTTCCGAACTCGCGTCGGATGTGTATATAAGTCATACTCTAAAGACGAAGGGAAGTCATGGACGGAACCCGAACCAATGCCAGTCCCGAATCCAAATTCTAAGGTGTTCTTGATGCGATTAGAACCAAATGGAGAGTTATTGTTGGCGTTCAACAACATGAAAAACCAATACCGTTCGCGAAGAGGTGCCACAAAGTGCCGAGCATGCAGAACGCATTTACACTTGGCGATATCTAGAGATGGAGATGGGAATGAGTGGGAAACGATCGCAAGACTGGAAGATGAGATTGGTTACGAAGCACCTCGGATTCATTACCCTTATATGGTGCAGAAAGACGCGTCGAGCGTTTTAGTCGCGTACACTCGCTTTTACTTGGGGAAAAGGAAAGGCTTGACGAGTCTGGATCAAGGCGTCAAAGTGGCAGAAATAGATTTAAAGTCGATAGTTTAGTCAAGATATATAATTATAGTAGCATCGCAGTACAGAACTAGAACGTAGTTTTTCATAGTAGTAATAGTAGTAATAGTAATCGCTCGATCACTTTTTTAATAACTGTTTCTCGACTTTCTGAGCAAATTCGTCGAACCTTTCCAAGTCTTTCCCTATTATTGAACCAACGAGCGGGCTGACAAGTTCTCCGACTGGTTTCAGTACAGCCGGAACTTCGTATTCGATCATCATTTCTATCTTCGTATTATTGTTTCCTACTTCTTTGAACGTAACAGATCCTCTATTTCTTAAACCGTCCTCGGACTTCCAAGCTATTCGTTCGTATTCCACTGGTTCCAAGTCTTTCGCCGTCCAAGAAAATTGCAGTTTTTGACCAAACTGTTCTGTCTCCAAAATCCACTTGGTTTTCGTTCTGTCCTTGTCGTCGTATTCAACTTTTGCTATCCAGGGCATCCAATTCGGTATCCTCGTTCGATCTTGCCACAACTGCCAACAAATCTTGAGCGGTACTTGTGTTTCAACCGAGGCGACGTTTTTGACGTAGTTGTCGATGTCTGCGGCGTAGATACGAATACTATTGTTTGAACGAATGCGACAATTTCCTCCTCGTTTTGCTCGAGGGAGCAAAAAACCAATTTTATGAAACTGTCTTGAAGAAGACGAGAATGAAGAAGAAGAAGAAGAAGATGGTGGCGGTGAGGACAGAGACGCTACTCGTGCAGTTGGACTGATGAGAGCAGCGTTCATTTTATTCTTATTATATTGCGTTTTCTTTCTCCTCTTCTTTCAACAAAAACTGAAGAAAAAATTGCTCCTCCCATGATTGATGTCCTTTTTTTAAATAAATAAAAAAATTGGATTTTTATCATTTTCCCCGATATTACGTCGATTTTTTAAATACATTTGCATAATATCAGACGAATATAATTAATTGTCAATATTCATCTTTTTTATTCAGGAAATATCGATTTAAAATTAAAATAAGATATTTTTTTGCTAAATTACGAAAATTAAATAATATAATTTATAATTTAGTAAATAAAATTTGCATTTTATTCCAAATATATTCACATAATAATGCTATAAAACAGATATATAGCTTGGAACTGCAAATAAATCATTCCAATAATCTTTATTGGAGTTGGGATATTTCATTTATTTTATTGAATAAAATTAATTTAATTTCAAGAAGGTTCTAATTATGTAAACGACGTAAATAAATGAATTAAAAAAGAGAATCAGGTATAAAAAGGTAGAGGAAGAATTACAAACATATCAGTTAGCAAAATATATAATTTTGTGATAAGAGAAGCAAAGTTTCTTCTATTAATGTCTACCTATTATTACTACGAGAAATGTTGTTCCCGCGACTATTGCTATTTATTATATTTGCTAGTTTTTGGAGAAGATGGTGGTTTAGGATTTGAAGGTGGTTCTTTCTTTCCAAAGCATCCCCCGAAACACCCTTTCGGCTTTTTATCACGTAACTCTCCAGCATCGGCGAGTTTCGATTCCTGGATTCTCTGCTCTGCGCTCGCCTCAGTTTCGTTCCATCTTAATACGCCTACTTTAGTCGATAGAGTTTCCAAGACGTACATAATATGATAAGTCACGAAACTTTTATCGTTGCCACCATCTTCATCATTCTTGCCTTCTTTGTTTGGATTGAGATTGGAAGTACTCGGAGAGAACAAACCCGTCAGAAAACCCAACCCTCCGTTGGATGAACTCGCCGATTCATCTATAATATTATTATTATTGTTATTATTATTGTAGTTGTCATCTTTCCTGTTGTCATTCTTTTTCATCGGAGATGGGGTTCGTAAGTCGTCGTTATCGTTTTTGCTGTCGCCGTTTCCGTTTTTCACCGGCGTTAACATTCCATTATTTGTACTAGAATTAGTATTTCTCTCGTTTCTCTCTTTCACTTCGTTTTCTAGTTCATTGTCAAACTTCTTTAGCTGGTCATTCACGTTCTTCTCGTACTGCTTCAAGCTCTTCGCGACACTTTTGATTCCTTTTGCTATTTCGACTGGAACCTTCGTGCCTATAATTACCGCTTGCGCTCCGGGATAATCGAGCATATCGTCTAATAAAATTGTCAGTTTATCAGCTTCAACCGTGAGCTTCTTCACTTCCGCAGAAGCTTCTTTGCCCATGTACTTTAACCCTTTCGCCACATTTTCTAACGAACTCACCAGATTTACCAAGTCATCTAAAATAGTTTCCACGGACACTTCTTTTCCGTCGCTACTCGAAGTCTGTCCAGGACTGATGTTCTCATCTTTTTGGTGCGGACTCGTGATCATGTTTCGCGATGACCTTTTCTGTTGCAACTTAGCCGATGGAGAAGAACCCCTAACAAAGTGTTTGTCTCCTGCCGATAGCATGTGTAGTGTTCTTTATCTTCTGATATAAGAATTATTCAATCGTTCCTTTCGCAATCGTGGACTCTTTCCCTCTTATTCTCGTGGCGGTGAGTTCTAAAGTCACCAGCCGCAACAATTAAAGGATTTGTTTTGGTGTTGATTGATACAAGTTCTCACAAGCACACACAGCACACAAGGACACGCTCGCAGACGCTCTCACTCGTATACTTCTCAAGAAGCGCGAAGATGAAGGTTGCGACGACAACTCGATCCGTGTTGCTGCGGTTCCCGATGGGCGAGGTCGTTGAGAGGGCTCCGCACGGACGCTTTGACGCTTTTTACGACGAGGGGATTGTTTTTTTCTTTCGTTTCTAGGAATGGCCCCACGCAAGCCTAAATTTTCGGTGTGATAATTCGTCTTTTTCTCCTTGTCTTCACATTTTTATCAGAGGGAGGGTTCGAAGAAAAGAAGACAAGACAAGACAAGACACAAAAGAGATAAAAAAAACGAAAAAATCTTTCCGTCGAGCCCTCTCTCTCTCTCTCTCTCTCTCTCTCTCTCTCTGTAAAATTCCCGTCGCGCTCGAACGTTCTCTTTATCACGCGAACAAGAAACGCAATTAAACACGCGCACGCACGCACGCACGCACATAAATACATTGCTAATCCAATGAACGTTTTGCTCACTTCTACGGCTTCATCGTCCGTGTTGGTACGCGCCGGTACGCGCCGACCGTTATCGTCGTCGTCGTCGTCGTCGTTGTCGTCGTCGAGAGGATATCAAAAATTCACCATCAGTAACAGATATGGAAAAGAACAACAACAACAACAACAACAACAACAACAACAACAACAACAACAAGCGGCAAAAGTGGTAGCTAATAATGCGAAGAAGATCAATAGCGGTATGAACAATAACAACAATAAGAACATGTTGTTTGCGTCTGGATTGGGAGCCTCGATCGTTGGTTTGCTCACGCCTTCAGCCGCGATGGCGATATCCATAACCGATCCTGTTTTTGGTGATATCCAAATATGGCAGTTTCTTGTTTTAACTGCTGGTTACTGGATCGGCATTGAGATGTATTTGGACAAGAAATACGACGAGAATACGACGCCGATCATGCCGACGTTGAAGAAGAAGGACGAGGACGAAGACGAATAAATTGTTATCATATACTTATCATCTAAAAACTTTTGTTGTTTTATATTCACAGACACGAACCGCATGTTTTCTATTATATGCGCTGTTGCGTACTCTTTCTCCGCATTGTTGTTATTGTTTATTTGCGAGCGAATGGATTCACCTTATCCCCTCCAGTTGACTTGCGAGCTTTCTTCTTCAAAGTTGACGGCGTTGACTTTGAGTCTCTCTTCTTCCCAGATGCCACGGCGATGTTTTCTTTTTGCACTTTTTGTTGCTTAACAACAGACGACGGAGCGGGTGCCGGAGTTTTAGCTGCCGCCTCGAAATCGTCCTTAACTTTCTTGCCATCGTCTTTTTCATCGTCGTCCTCGTCGTCTGAGGAATCCTCGTCGTCTGAGGAATCTTCTTCCTCTTCTTCGTCGTCAGCGAGCATGAGAATGCGTTCGGCCAAGTTGAATTTTTTCACGCCTTTGGCATACTTTGCTGCAAGATCTAAAGTTGCCGGGCGCTCAAAAGTGGCGGCAATATCTCCGGCTCGCGCCAATTTATCAGCCTTAGCGGCTTCTCCGAGGCATTTCAGCATTGCCTTATCAAAATTAGCCTTGGCTTCTGCAAGCTCTCGGTCTCGCACTCGCTTGGCATTCGCATCGCAGAACTTCTCTGAAGCAGCGGCTTTGCACACATTTAGCGCCAAGTTTGCCGTCAGCCCCTTTTCCTCTATGTCAAAACTTGATCCTTCCAACTTCAATGCCGGTACGGAGAGCGGTAAAATGCTCAAAACCGGTTTTGGATTCACCGAGGGACCGTATTCCACGGATTTACAGACGACAGTTTTACATTCTTTATTCGATAAGCTAACGATCCAATGCTTCTCTAAATCAGAATCTCTGGCTTTTTTCGAATCGAAGCAAGGGGTCCAGGATCCACCGAACGATTGCTTGGAGTAAATTCTGCAAACGCCAGCAGAGTCGCACGTCGCGAGTGCGCTTTCACTCGAATTTTCGACGAACCCCATCCACGTCAAGCGAACGGCATCCTCGTGCGAATTATCGTCCTCATCTGAGTTTAGAGAAGAAAGAGGAATGTTCCCTGCATACTTTTCTACTCGTTTCTCGACATCCAAAACTTTAAATTTCAACTTGCACTCCGAAAAATGCTCTCGGTAACACACGGCTAAGGCATCGTTAGATGCCGCGAGCGAAACAATCGGACCTTCAAAGTTGAGAACTTCCTTCTGCGCACCGTAGGAGGTAAAAACTCGAAGGAAATTCTGCGAAGTAGCGACCGCGACGAAATCATCGCCACATGCAATTGTCGTCGGTCTTTCATCTTCTGGCATCTCCAAGGTCCATTCGGAGTCTTTTGTCCACGACTCATACGGTTTGAAGAAAATTTGTGATTTCGCAGCTAATAAAACGCCCTTCTCTCCGCATACGCCGAGTTGATATCCCACGTCGTCGGTGATTGTAGGCATTCGCCCACCTTTAGATGTATCGTGAAAAGACATCTCGACATTTTTCAAACCAGAATTTGTATCTTCGGTTGCCACGACACTTCCGAGTGTGTTATAACAAAGAAATCTGCGCTTTTGAGCACCAACGGTATCTGGATTCACTTTAGTCGAGTTCACTTGGAATGGACCTTGCGGTTTTGGTCCTTTTGCAACGACAACCGGTGCAGAGACGTACGCCGTAGCGGCAGGTTGTGCAAGTTCTCTATGGCAGTTTTCCTTCTCGTCTTCTTCCACGAATCCATCATCGTCCTCCATGTCGTCGTCATCGTCCAACTCGCCGTCGAGCATCGTATCTTTGACTGAAAATTTGGAATCTTCTTCGTCGGAAAAGAACTTCAATTCTTCTGCACTCGTGGCTTCGAAAAATGGGTTCGTTTTTGAATCACCTTCGGCCACAAGTTCGCTCGGTGATAACACATTTTCCCACTTTGCCCATTCTCCATCTGCATTTGTCATCACGAGGGCATTTTCACCTTCAATCCAGTCCATAGAACACACGTTCGCATCACTAACATTGAGCACGACGATTGGTTTGTTCTTTTTCACGTTCCAAATAATGCATTTTTTATCCTTCGACGCGGCAAAGCAAAACTTCCCATTTGGCGAAAAGCTCACCACTGAAAAGTTTTCCTTGTTGCCGTACTCCAAATGCGAGCACTGCAAATTCTTCCTTTCGTCAATCTCTTTAAATGTTTCTAAATTGAAAAATTCTATGTTGTTTTCGCGCCCAGGGACTGCGACAACTTTCCCATCAAATCTTACCGAAACCATATTCATGCACTCTGTAGCGTCGATTTCTGTCACCGGACACACCGTCGCTCTCAACTTCACATCTCCAGGCTCGTCGTAATCGTTTTTATCCGTCTTATCCGAGTTATCTGGTTGTAATGTCCACACAGTCATCACCCCATCGACGTCTGAGGCGACCAAAACCGATTTGTTTTCGCCATTGAATTGTAAACTTTTAATACCTTTCGAGGGCACTTTTAACGAAAATTTGATTTCACTCGTTTCGACGTCGATGACTTTAATCATGGTGTCTTCTCCACCGCAGGCGATCAATTTACCATCCACTGAAAACGCGACGCACTTTGCCGGTAGAGCAAATCGCGTCACGTTCCTCTTAAACTGCCATTTCTTCTCCCCTTCTTTTCCTTCTTCTTTCGTGAATAGTTTCACCGAGTGATCGTCCGAAGCGATGGCGATATACTTTTCCTCGAACGTCGCAACCGCGTTGATGGGTTTCTGTTCTTCTTCTTCTTCCTCTTCAGTTTCGCCCGCTTTCTTCTCTTTAGAGGACAATTGCGCGATAGTTTCCTTGGAAATCAAGTCCCGGACGACCACGTATCCATCGTTCCCGCACGTCGCCACTTGCGGCAAAGGATTCTTCTTTGCTTCTCCTTCGTTATTATTTTTGAAATGAGAAGAGAGAACTTTTGCGACGGTGATACCCGCGGCGTGCGCGAACTCAAACGCGGGCGCTTCCGCAGCTTCAATCACACGGACAGCAGATGCAGCCACCATCTTCCTCGTCTCTCTCTCTCTCTTTCTCTCTCTTTATGCGCAGCACGAAGCGGACGTTCTTCTTCTTTCGTGGAATGATTTTGTGGATTGTTTTTTTTTTGAAATTTCCACGCGAAAAAATTTGTTTTTCTTTGCCTTTTTTTTCACGACAATTTTGTCACTCTCGACAAAAAGCAAATTTAGGTCGCACAAAGAAAAAAGGAAGAAAAAAAAAAGACCAACCCAACGGTCGTCGGCGTGTCGTAAAAAAACACCCTTCACTTTTTTTTAATCCCCTTCTCGCTTGTTTTTTTCCTCTCTTGTCTCTCTATCCTACGCGAACGCAGAGGCATAATAAAAGATGAGCGGTTTGTCGTGGGCGACCACCACGAAGGCTCGCGCGAGCGATGCCTTCGTTTCGTCTTTGAGACGCGATACCAACAGATCGACGAGAAGAGTGAGAGTAGGAGCAACACCAACACGAGGGGGATCGAAGATTTCCTCTTTTTTGGAGGAGAGCGAGGACGACGAGGGGGTACGACACCGAAGAACTTCTTTCGCGTCGACTCGTCTCGCGTGTTTTAGAAGAGGAACTCTCATCAGAGCAGAAGGGAAGGAAAGAAGAGCATTAGTAGTCGCGAATTCTTCTTCTTCTTCTTCTTCCAACAAGGAGAAGTTTGAGAGGTTAAAGGGCATGCTCGATGCCGTTTCCGAGGCGTTAGATGTTTCCTCAAAGTTACAACTCTCGTTGGACGAGGCGAACGGAAAAGTCGCTCGATTGGAATCTAAAGTCAAAGAGAGAGATCGTTTGTTATCGATCGTGAGAGGACTGGAGATTGAACTCGCGGATTCGTACACGCCTAAAGAAGTCGACGAGTTAGTCAAGAACTTGAAACAAGAGAGAGAACGAGAACTCGATCAGTTGAAGAAGGAGTTGGAGGAGACAAAGTCATTGAGAGAAAAAGTTGCTGAAATTGTGAGTTTGGAAAAAGAAAAAGAAAGCGCGAAAAAAGAGGCTTTGGAAAACGGAGAGAAACTCATCAAAGCTGAATTGAACTTGGAAAACTTGAAAAGAGAGAGTTCTATGCAATCGATGGAACTACAAGGGAAAATGGAAAACGCGGAGAGAGAGGCGAAACAACTGAAAGCGGAAATCCGAAGACTTGAGACTCGCATGGCGGATATGGTTGACATCGAGGAGTCCGATGAAGAGATTGATCGTCTGAAAGGAGAATTAGAAGATGCAAAAGTAAAAAGCGAAACTGTACCAATATTGCAACAAGCCTTGAAAGAGATGACGACGGAGAGGGATGATTTGCGAAAGTTATTGAGAGAAGTGGAGGCCGCAATGGCAGAGATGACTGAGAATAAGGAGGTCATTGAGTTGGCCAAGGAGAAGAACAACCTTTCGGTCAAGTCCCAAGTCGCACAATTTCAATTGAAAAAGAAAGAATTCACGCAAAAAGTATCGAAACAATCGTCGAAAACTATGATCAAAGCGGAAACCGACAAAGAAGGACAAGGAAAGAAGAAGCCGTTCAAAAGAGCGCCGGTGGAAGATTTTGTCATGAAGAGAAAAACAGTCTCCGCTGAAAATGTGTCCACCACGGAGGAATTTACCGTTCGTAAAGGCGCCTTTCAGCGAACTCCGGGTCAATTCACCATGCGCAAATTCGCGTTTGATTCTCCTTCAAAGCGCAGAGTATCAGTTCCAACCACCGCGTTTAAGCGCACGGGTGAGTTTGAGCTTCGACGTTTCATCTTCACAAGCGATGAAGTCGAAGTCGATTCCACTGTTTCTGGCGGGTTCAAAAGAACTCCGGGTCAGTTTACCATGCGCAGATTTAACTTTCGCGACGACGATAGCGGCGAAGAAGAGAAAACCTCCTCCTCGTCTACACTTTTCAAGTTTTAATAATACCAGTCATTCCATCTACCAAAGCATTCATTCGATATTGATTACATAGTATCCCTCGTCTTTATACTTTCTTCTCTTCAAATTTTCTTCATTATTAAAAAATGTCATCGGAGTGGTTCAGATACGTACCTCCGAACGAGGATCCTCCTCCTCCTCCGCCCGAATTGAAAGAATGGGCCCAGGGCACGGCGTACGGAATGCTGTTCGGAATGGCATACGGCGCGTACGTCAACTCACCTACGACGACTCCATCACTACAAATTCAACAGCAAGCAGTTAGTAGCAGTAGCAGTAGCAATATTAGCAGTAGTAGCAGTATTAGTACTAGTAATAATAAGACGCCGCTTTTGGATTCCAAGCACAGAGTGGAGAGAATGATACGAGGCATTACCATGCACGGCGTTCGAATAGGATCTTTTGCGAGTTGTTTCACTGCCGTTCGCTTATATTCCAAAGCCGCTCGAGATATCGATGATTATTTGAACTACGTCTTCGCAGGCGGTTTAACGAGCGGTTTGACTGGCTTGGCCATTCCAGGAAGTCGAGCGAAAGGCTTAGTCTACGGTGTTATATTCGGGAGCGGCGTGTGCGTGCCTATTGGGTACATGATGGAAGAAAGCACAAAGTGGCTGGTTGAAAATGGTCTCCAGAGTTCACACCAAGAGAAAAAACAGGCATACGAAAAGTTGAAACAAAGCGTAGGGAAGAAAAGAGAAGACGATATGACAAGTAAAGTCATAGAGAGAATGGAAAGAGAATTGAATGAAAAGGTAGATCTTAGAGGTGAGGAGAGATGGTGGAAGTTTTGGCGACGCGGTTCTTAGGTGCCTCTCGTGTAGCTTTGCTTGCTTGCATGTGTGTAGATTTTTACAAAATGCTAGTCTATGTTAATTGACGCGCAACCAGATGCAGTAATACGATATAAAAATCGGCTCAGAGCCGTTCGCGGACTTTTGACTACTCTCATCTCTCTCTTACCGTCCGCTTTCCCGTCGATTGCACCACTCATACTTATACGGATGTTGACGCAGTGTGCCCATTTCGTTCCTAAAGCAGCAGCAACCCGACTATCTCGCGAAACCATGTTCGCTTTCGCCGGGTCGTTGCTGTTGAGATAGTTTGAATCTGCATTTGTGTTCGTGGTCACTTGATTCGTAACCACGACAGCGACATTGAGTTGTTCCGCGTGGCGCTTTAATGCTGCAGCAATTCCGCTCAAAATATTCTGTCTTTTTACCAGGCTTTCACCACTCGATAGACCCGCTACACCTCCGATTGCTCCTTCTGCTCGCGCAAGTCTAGCTATAGAATCAATCACGATTAGCTTTGCATCGGACTGCGTCAATGCTGGTTTCAAATTCTCAATTCTGACTTTAAGTTCTTGAAGAGATTGCGGGATGACAACGAATACCTTTTCGGCGAGAAGCTTCTCCAATCGCATTTCTGCATCTTTATCCATCCCTCCGAAATTCGAAATGCTCTTGTTATTTCCATCATTGTAATGATCTTTGTCGTAAATTTCTGGAAACCTCTTTTTCGCAATTTCTGCTAACCGGTTGGAGCTAAATGTCTGTTCAGTATCAACAAACACGACGGAAGCGTCCAACCCGCCAAAATTTTTCGGCGCACATGTCTGCGCGACCAAGCCTAAACACATCTGCGTTTTCCCACTTCCCGCTGGAGCAACGAATTCAGTAATCGTGCCGACTGGTACCCCTCCTAACAAAGCTTCATCTAGCGTTTTCACGCCCGTTTTAATAAAATTTCCCCCTTTGCTTCCAGTGCTCGCTTCTTTCAACTGGAAAGCGTTAATCGGTTTTGGACACGCTCCTTTTGCAATTTGGTGCAAAGCTCTGCTCGCTTTTTCGAGCGAGACATCGATTAATTCGATTATATCTAATTCACTCTTCTTCAAAGCGTCCTCTGCGGAGCGCACGCCTCGGGTTTCCAGCTTTGCTTTCACGTGTTTGTCACAGTTCAGCGGCAACATTTTTGAAATTAGTTCACACAGTCAATCAATCATCATCTTCTTCTTTCACACTAATAATGCGCATATACGCACCGTCAGAGAAGGATAGAGGGAAAGAGTGATTGCGAGGATACAAGTGAGACGATCGGGCTTCAATAGAATTACTTCTGCTTTGTTTTTATACGCATTGACAAAAGAATGTCGCAAAAGAAATTTTTTGAGGAGAAGACTTGTTTTTGAAGCTTGTTAGTGTGTGAGAAAAGGACCCATTCTAAAAGGAGAATGATGCGAGATACTGCAACACCTAATATTTATATACAAACTTTCACTGCTTTTCTCTGTCTAATATGTCGATGGCATTCATCATCATTACACGCCTATACTATAACTACAATTTACTATCCTTATTATCTAATAATATTATCACTCCCACGGTAACGTTACGCGCTTGATCACAGATTTTACCGAACTTTTTCTCGCTTTCACATGCTTACACACCGACAAGGCACTTTGCATTTCCGGACACCTGTTAGCTTCGTACGGAGCACCGACAGCAAACGGGTCTCTGAGTTTTCGCTTTTCAGATAACGGAGCTTCGCACCCGTACGCATCTTTCTTGAATAAGCCTCTCACCTTGACCTCACCTTCCATAAACTGTTTCTTAAACGACATCACCTCGGGAGTTCCAACAAACGCAAACTTTGCGCTAGGTATTTTAAGCGCCTTCGCGTGAAGCTCTTCGAATCGCTCTCGCTTGAAGTCGTAGCCAACCACGGTTGTTTTCATCGGATACTTTCCTGTTAATTCGTAAAATCGACACATCGAAAACATCAAATTTTCAAAACTATCTCGAGCGTACTCCTCTGTAAACGCTCTCTTCTCTACGCTCATTTCCCCAAACCAGTTATACGCTCGCGAAACCTGCCAATAGGAAGATCCTTCGCTCACTTGTCCGCCTAATTTTCTCGTTTTACCACCGCTAAATAATAAAATTGCCTTACCATCTCGCGCAGCTGTTTCGACGCCAACTTTAATCTGTTCGACCAAAGCGTTTGCTGTTCCCGCATGCATTTGATACTCTTCTAGAAACCATGAATTTTCTTCTCCAGCGCGCATGTAATCGCTTCCAGAATACACGGAGTGCCCAGTGACGATGACTAAATTGTCGTACTCTGGAAATGGAAACATGTTGTCCTCTCCATCGAAGAGGGGATGGTATTTGTTGTTGTTCTTGTAGCTTTTACCAACGCCTCTTGTTGTCGTCGTTGATAGTAAACTACCTGGATGATCCTCGTCCTCGTTCCCGATTCCTCCTCCGTCCTCAAAGACGACTTTAACGATCAGCAATCGAAAAAACATAGCCACGACGAAAAATCGAACAATCTCAAACGCCACTCTCGCTTTCTTTTGCGTGAAGAGAAACAAAAAGAGCTGCCTCATTGGTGTTCCAGGGGGAAGAAAACTCAATTTGTCTTTCGTTCTGTATTTATTTTCATCGTTGTCGTCTTTTAATGACGACGGCGCGTAGTTGTTATTATAGTTCACAGTACCACCACCGCCACTGCCGCCAGACTCGGGATCGTCGCTCATTCGAGCGATACCGCCGTTACCACCAATATGCGTGGGAAGCATGATTGATGATGATGATGATGATGATGATGATGATGATGATGATGATGATGATGATGATGATGATGATGATGATGATGAT
>MDSZ01149283.1_pt1 | contig 18049 bp, 14 predicted proteins | sample 811201 | NCBI WGS metagenome assembly MDSZ01 (sample SAMN05326647, study PRJNA326480) | marine metagenome | isolation source: seawater | place: Indian Ocean: North | collected 2010
TATGCTATCTGAGAATACACCGTTTTCATTTAATAGTTTTGAAGTTCCAGATGTTGAAACAATTTTAAATCCTAAATCTTCGAAATCGCGTGCAACGCCAATTGATTTTATTTTATCATTATCATTAACAGATATAAAAACAGTTCCTGAGGTGGGTAGTTTTGAGCCTGCACTAAATTCTGCCTTTGCAAACGCTGAGCCAAGCTTGCTATCAAATCCAATTGCCTCACCAGTAGATTTCATTTCTGGTGATAAGAAAATATTTTGTTGCGGAAATTTATTAAATGGAAACACTGGTTTTTTTACAGCTATCAAATCTTTTCTTGGAGCATCTATATTTAAATCTTTAATTAAAACTCCAGTTGAAATTTGAGCTGCATACTTTGCAAGAGGAACGTTGGTAACCTTACTAACAAATGGTATCGTTCGACTTGCTCTTGGATTCACTTCAAGTGTATATATTTTTTGATCTTTTATGGCAAATTGAATATTAATCAATCCCTTTGTATGCAACCTTAATGCAAGATTCCTTGTGTAAGATTTAATTTCATTTCTAAGTTCATTTGATAATGAGTAAGCGGGTATCACGCACGAAGAGTCTCCAGAGTGGACACCAGCTTCTTCAATGTGCTGCATAATTCCACCAATCAAAACATCCTCTCCATCACAAAGTGCATCAACATCAAACTCAAACGCATCCTCTAAAAATCTATCAATTAAAATTGGGTGTTCACCTGAAACCTCTGTTGCCTGCTTAACGAATTTTGACAACCCATCATCATCATATACAATCTGCATCCCTCTGCCACCCAAAACATATGATGGGCGAACAAGAACAGGATAGCTGATATCATTTGCAATTTCAATCGCTTCATTAATGGATCGAGCAGTTCCAAATTTTGGTGCATCTATATTTAATTCATTTAATATCTTTCCAAATTTTCTTCTATTCTCTGCTAAATCTATAGCATCTGGATCTGTGCCTATTATTTTTACGCCTTCTTTTTTAAGTCTCTGGGCTATATTCAGTGGTGTTTGACCTCCAAATTGCACCAATACCCCATCTGGTTTTTCAATATCAATAATATCCATAACATTTTCAAATGTGAGTGGTTCAAAATAAAGTCGGTCCGATATATCAAAATCTGTAGATACTGTTTCTGGGTTACAGTTAACCATGATGGTTTGATATCCAATATCCTTCAGTCCAAGTACCGCCTGAACGCAGCAATAATCAAATTCTATTCCCTGGCCAATGCGGTTTGGTCCGCCTCCAAGTATCATTACTTTTTTCCCAGTTAATGGAGATACCTCATTCTCTGTTTCATAGGTAGAATAACAATATGGAGTTTTTGCTACAAACTCTGCAGCGCAAGTATCAACAGTTTTAAATGTAGGAAGAATATTATTTCTTAATCGTATTTCTCTAACACGCTCTTCATTGATATCAGCAAGCAAGCTAATCTGATAATCAGAAAAACCTTCTTGCTTCATCTGTCTTAAAGTTTGAGCGTCATTAATATCAAATGAAGTATGTAAATCAGATATAACTTTAATATGATTTAGAAACCAAGGATCTATTTTAGTTTGTTCATATATCTGCTCAACACTATTACCATGATCAAAAGCCTGTTTTATTTTTAATAACCTAAATGCGGTTGGAAATCTAATTTTTGATATATCAAGGTCCCTATAATCACTTTTTTTAGGATGGAGTCCGCTAAGTCCAACTTCAAGAGATCTGTATGCTTTTTGTATAGATTCCCTAAAAGTCCTTCCGATGGCCATCACCTCTCCTACGGATTGCATTTGAACTCCAAGGATGCCATCAGATGATGGAAATTTCTCAAAATCAAATCTAGGGATTTTAGTGACAACATAATCTATGGCAGGCTCAAAAGCAACCATCGTTTCACCGGTAATTTCATTTTTTATTTCATCTAATCTATATCCAACAGCTAGTTTAGCAGCAACTTTTGCAATAGGAAATCCAGTAGCCTTAGATGCCAAAGCTGATGAACGACTAACTCTTGGATTCATTTCAATAATAATCATTCTACCATCTTCAGGGTTAACTGCAAATTGAACATTCGATCCTCCGGTATCAACACCTATGGCTCTTAGGCATTGGATGGATTGATCTCTCATTATTTGATATTCTTTATCCGTTAATGTTTGTATAGGAGCAACTGTAATAGAATCACCAGTATGGACTCCCATAGGATCTACATTCTCTATGGAGCATACTATTACCGCATTATCAGAAGAATCTCTCACTACTTCCATTTCAAATTCTTTCCATCCTATTAATGATTCTTCAATTAATACTTCATTGATTGGACTAGCGCTTAGCCCAGTCTGAACTAAATCTTTAAAATCTTCTATATTATATGCAATTGAGCCCCCTGTACCACCCATTGTAAATGATGGGCGTATAATTACAGGAAAACCTATAGAGTCAATTGTAGTTTGTGCTTCTTCATAGCTATTAACAAATCCACCTCGTGCAGTTGGAATGTTAACTGACTCCATCACCTCTTTAAACTTTTCTCTATTCTCCGCTTTCTCTATTGATTCTACATTTGCACCAATAAGCTTAACATTATATTTATCTAAAATTCCCTTCTTGTAGAGTTTAACAGCTGCATCCAGTCCAGTCTGACCCCCAACTGTTGGAAGAATAGCATCGGGCTTTTCTTTTTTTATAATGGCTTCAAGTGACTGACTATTTATTGGTTCAAGATAAGTTGCATCTGCAAGCTCCTTATCTGTCATGATAGTTGCTGGGTTTGAATTTACAAGAATAATTCTGTATCCTTCTTCCCTAAGGGCTGTGCATGCCTGTGTACCAGAATAGTCGAATTCACATGCCTGCCCAATTATTATTGGTCCTGCCCCTATAATTAAAATTGACTCTATATCGCTACGCTTAGGCATGTATCTTTTCTTTCATTCTATCAATAAAATTATTAAATAAATATTTAGAATCATGTGGGCCAGGGCTTGCTTCGGGGTGATGTTGAACTGAAAATGCATTATGCTCATCACATATTATACCCTCTATAGTGCCATCATTAAGATTAATATGACTTACTTCAATGTTAGTTGGTAAATTTTCATTCACCACTGCAAACCCATGATTTTGGCTAGTAATTTCAACCATATTAGTTTGAAGATTTTTTACCGGGTGATTGCAACCTCTATGCCCAAATTTTAATTTAAATGTTTTAGCCCCAAGTGCCAATGCAAGTATCTGGTGACCTAAGCATATTCCAAAAATTGGCTTCTTGCCAAGTAATTGCTTTACCGTATCGATCGCATATGTACATGCCTCTGGATCTCCTGGTCCATTAGATAAAAATATTCCATCTGGATTATAATCAAGAATTTCATTTGCCGTTACAGTCGCAGGGAAAACCGTAATATCACATTTTAAATTAGATAAAATTCTAAGGATATTACTTTTAATTCCAAAATCAATAGCAGCAACTTTATATATTGAATTGGAAGGTTGTTCTAGCTGATAGCTATCGCTACATGTAACTTTCTTTGCAAGGTCAAGACCCGACATGTCTGGCAATTTATCAAGATAATTTTGAAGAGATTCATTCGATAGCTCACTAGAACTTATAACCGCATTCATAGCTCCCTGGTCACGAATCATTCTTGTAATCATTCTTGTATCAATATCTTGGATTCCAACTACCTTATTAGATTCAAGATATTCATCCAATGAAGATGATGATCGATAATTTGATGGAAAATCTGATGCCTGTTTAACAATAAATCCAGCACATTGTATTTTATTACTTTCAATATCATCTTTATTGATGCCATAATTACCAATTTGTGGATAGGTCATATTAACAATCTGGCCACTATAAGATGGGTCAGTTAAAATTTCCTGATAACCAGTCATCCCAGTATTGAAACATACCTCTCCACCAGAGATTCCAATATATCCCAAGGATGTTCCTTCGAGGATTGTTCCATTTTGAAAAAATATTTTACACTTTCTTCTAATCATTTTTCTCTAGATAAAAAAATAGCTCCGAAACGGAGCTATTTATCTGTCTATTTTTATTAATTGGTGCATGCTAAAAATTAAAGAAATATTATTTTATGACCAAGTAGAATAAATGAAGATTTAATCTAAAATCAAATTCACCACCATAATAATATCCATTACATTTAGAAGTCCATCTTGATTTACATCCGAACAGTTGCAGGTACTACTAGAATCAAGTATGCAATCTACCATAAAAATAATATCAAGTATATCTAGACTCCCATCATTGTTAACATCACCTGAATTACAACTATTATCACAATCGCCATTATCAAAATCTAAAGCTTCGCAATTAAATGAATATCCCCAGCCATCATCACACCAACCATCTCCAACCCAATCATAGTAACCATACTGAAGGCACTCACCATTACAATCAACAAATCCTGGCCAATGCATTCCTGGCCAATTATATTCATAAACACAAAGTTCGCCAGGTTGAAGTTCCTGTGGGACGCAGGTTCCACCATTGCAATCTTCAGTGCAAAACCAGTAAGATTCATAGGTCGAACTATCTTCACAGAAACAACTACTAGGAACGCAGAATCCTTCATAGACTTGATTGCCAAAATCAACACAGTCATAGCCATCCTGACACCCTGTAGAGAAACACCCCGCCGGGTTTGGGCTATCACAATATGTCAATTCACACTCACCATTATTGCAGATTGAATTGGGAAGATCCATACAGTCACAAACCCACTCCATACAATCACCATCAACCCACATATCAACTAACTCATTTGAGTATTCATAATTAAAGCTCTCATTATTAACGGAATAATGGCATCCACCAAGACCAACACTACAATCTCCCCAGATTGAAATGCAGTCACTATCTTCAACGCAGTTATCATATTCACCAGAATGAATATCTTCGTATTCATTCTCAATATCAGTGCATGTCATATTACTCCCATTAATACACTCAGATTCACATGCTTCTATAGAATCAAAAAATGCATCTGAATAATCAACGCCATCTACAACCCAGCCACATCCAGAAAGATAATTACACTGACCACTAACATAGCCTACTCCTAAATACATGTCACACATTCCAAAATTAATATTAGCTAAATCAGTACAATCAAGATTAGCGTAACAATCAACCAGATTCTCATTCATATCATAAAAATCAGCATAACAACCACCGCAAAAATTGGAGACACAATCTACAGGAGTGTTAAGCTGACATTCTTCTGCTACTTCGCATGGATCTGCAAAACATGATATGGGATAATCACAGCTATTTGATATTGATATACCATCAATTATCATAGCGCTACACTCAATACATTGATATTCACCGCCATCTTCAATTTCAACATATCTATTTATAAAATATGATAAATCAAAATTATTAGTATTAGCTAAATATGTGATAAAATCTCCATTCTCACCCTGAAGCATATAATGTGAGCAATCATCCATGCAGAAGCTAGCCTCGACCTGCGTTAAATAACCAAAAGAATTTGAAAAAATCAAATTAATAGACATCAATAAAGCACATATTGTGTATAATATTATTCTCATAATTAAAATTTACATTATTTTGGTAGAGTTGTCAATATGAGTATCAAGTGAGATACTCAATGTAATCATTAAGAATTTTAATTTGTTCGCTATCAATATCTTCTGTAGTTAATATTGACTTTGATTCTTCCATCGCTTCTTCTGGAGTTCTTCGAGATTTTCCTTTTAAACTAATATAATCCGTGCATATGATTTCATTTTTAATTTTTTCTTTTAAATCAATACTTAAGTGACTTGAAAAATTTCTAAAAATTATTCTTGAAGCAAGGTGTGAAATTCGCTGATTATCCATTGAGCCAATAAGACTTATTTTACTTTCCATATTTGAATCATGGAATATATTGATATCCGATAATTCATGGCTCTTAAATAAACCATCTGTATATATAGAGGCATCAATATCTAAATTTTCAACTTCATCATATTTGTTTGTAATGGAATCACTAATAAAGTTATTTAACATGCTTGGGTTTTCATTTAGCCAGTTGATATTATCTTCAACGTTCTTGATTCTTGAATCACCCAATATATAATTATAAGATTTCTCCCATGGGAGTATAAAACTAGGCTCTGAATCTTTTCGCTTTAGTATTCGAGGCTGAGAATCTGCATCATTAAAATAATTAGAAATATCAGGATAGTCTATTTTCATCCATAGAGATTGATTTTTATATGTTTGATGCTTTCCAATGCATAGTGCAGCGCAACAACATTTACTTTCATAGCCTAAAGAAATATCCGTGAATACGCCAAGCTTATACGAGGAAGCCCCAATATCAATATCTGTTAATTTATTCATCCTTGATATGTCATTGTTTTTAATAAACCCAGAAATGAGATAATCCCACATGCGCTTATCATGATTTCTTAGCAATCTAGCTAATTCTATAGTTACCTCCACATCAACCATCGCATCGTGTGATTTACCATCAAATAAATTATTATAAGCATTAATGTTCTCTAGTTTCATAGGACCAATATCAGGCCAACTGATTACATCATTTTTGTATAGATAATACAGTAAATTTATGTTCATAACATCAGCACGAAATGCATTATTCTTATATTGATGAGAGTACGGATCTAATAAATTTCTATAAAATCCAAAACGAAGCATATTATTATCAAAATTCAAACTATTATAACCCAAATTAATCTGATTGGGTTTATTAAATATATTATGAATTTGTTTTAAAGCATCATACTCTGATACCCCAGAAGTAATATCATCAATCCCTAGGCGTGTTACAATTAGTGCATATGGAGAGGGAACAACATCCGGGCGTAATTGAATCGAAATCTCATATCTATCTATAACTTCCAGATTTTCATTAGATAAAATTGCAGCAAATCTGACAATTTGATCAAAGCTTTCACATAAGCCTGTAGTTTCTAAATCATAAAATAAATAATTCATAAATAGTTTTAGAATTTACAATATTTGGAGATATGGGACTATTATAATAGGGGCGTTTTCTAATTAATCTTCTTTAATAAAAATATCACCATCCCATTTAAATCCATCAAAGGAAAATCCATCAAAATTATCAGTAGATATAATCTTATTTTTGACTATATAATTAATTAATTGACCTTTAACTGCTTTCCCAAAATGACCTGCAGATGATTTTTTACCTTTTCTTATGACAAAGAAATCAATTTTCTTTACATTGGAACCTGGCTTGTAAGCTTTTCTATGTACCTGAGGCAATAAGTCAATTACTAAATCTTCATCCTTTAATGCGTCTGACAATACATCCTTCCAATGATTAGTTAAGGATAAAACATTCATTTTCAATTTATATTCTGGAATTAATGTTAAAGGAGTGACCATACCAAATAGTCCACTAAAGATATAAAAATGTTTATCCATAAAATCTTTTTCAGAACTTGAGAAAGACTCCCAATTAAGATTTTGATAAACAATTCCTGTATATCTCTCAATTGCATTAGCACATTGACTATTAAATATATCTTGATTTTGCCTATGAAAAGCTAAAGACTTTTCTTCAGATGTACCATAAATTGATGTTAAATCTTCTTCATCAATTAATTCTAAAAGTGTTACAATTTGTTTTACATGGGAAGAAAAAATAAAATCTGTATTTTTAAATTTAGTTTTCCCAGATTGTATTTTTGATTTTCCTTCACTAGGTGGTATTAAATATTTCATGAATAAATAGCCTTCAAAAATTTGAGCGAAAATTTAGGTATTTTTTATATAGGTGGGGTAGTTTTTTTTAATCTTTATCTAATTCTTCAATTAGTTGACTATATAAATTTCTATCTAACATCTTTATAATATTCTTTTGTTTTTTAACTTCACGTTCTTTGCCAAGGTTATTATAGGTTAATGCTAATTCAAAATGTGATGGTCCATGTTCAGGATTAATTTTAATAGATTTTTTATAAAACTTAGCCGCATTTAAAAAGTCATTTTGTTCAGCGCTACACATCCCCAGATAATATAAAGATACATAATCATTAGAATTCATTGATACAGATTTTTTAAAATGTGATGCAGCTAAATTATAATTTTTATTAAAAAAATAAATCTCACCAATTACATAATGTGCTAAATAATCTTTTGGATATTCTTCTAAAAACAATGCAAGGTAATTTATGGCTTCATCATAAACTTCTAATTCTTTATAGCATATCGCAATTTGATAAATAATTTCAAAATCTTGATTATCTAATTCATAGGCGTTTTTAAATGCCTGTAAAGCCTCTAAAAAATTTCCTAGCTGTGCATAACTCATTGCTAAATTATAATACATACTTACAGTAGGTTGTCCAATATTAATTGCCATCTGGTAATGCAAGATAGAATTTTTATAATCTCCTAATTCACTCTCAATATTTGCTAATGTATGTAATATTTCAGAATCAACCTTGCCTAGCAATATGTATTTTGTAAGCATTTCTTTTGCATTTTCCATATCATTTAATTCAATATGAGCATTGGCAATATTATATAGATAATCAACTTGTGTAGAATCTGCGCTGTATAATCTTTCATAGGCATCTATTGATTCAGGAAATCTTTTCTCTCTAAATAGTATATCAGCAAATTTTTCAAGAACAGCAATACTGTCTGGGTTGTGGATTATATAATCTCGAATAGGCTCTAAAGCCTTTCTGTAATTTTGATTTCTATAATGTAACATTCCTAGCTTTAAATTAGATTCAATTAGCTTAGGATTAAATTTCGTTGCTTGAGAATAATGGAAGATTGCTGTTTCTAGCTCTAATATTTCCTCATTAATAATTCCTAGTATATAATGAGCTTCACCATTTTCATTATTAAATTTTAAATATCTCTCTAAAGATTCCTTTGATCTATTAAATTTTTCTGTATTATAATAGCATATTCCCAAATGATAATATATTTCTTCATTATCTGGATTTAACAAAATATATTGGGTAAAATCATTAATCGCATTTTTATAGTTATTTATTTTTTCATGGGATAACGCCCTATAATAGTATGCATCAAAATTATAAGGATCAGCCACTATCATATCTCCAAATAAATTAATTGCTTCATTGTAGTACCCTAAATTATAAAGAGTAAGAGCCTCCTGTGATATGGTATATTCATTGTTAGAATCAAATTGTCTAGATTTTCTGTAATTAAATAATGCCGATAAATAATCTTCGTTATTATAAGAGTAGTCACCAAGAAGTTGATAGGCAAGAATATCTGATTGGTTTAATTCTGTATATTGCTTTATGTATTCGTTGGCTAAATTTTCTTCTGCTCTATAATAATAGATAACAGATAATAGTAATTTTTCTTGACCAAAATATGTGGAGTCTAGACTATTATAATTAATAAGTGCATTAATCATCTCTGGTGTATAATCAATATGCTTATTAATGTAATAATAAATATAATCTATAGATATATTACTATTATTAACAGAAAGTGCCTTAATTAAATGATCTATCGCATCATGATATAAGCCAGCATCAAAATATGATTCAGAAATCTCGAGTAAATTAGTGGCTTGAAATGAAAGTTCACCATCAGACACATCTTTGTCAGATAACATGTCAAGACCAAAGGTTAAAGGAGACCAATCTTGATTTTCAAGACTCAACATATTTGCATTATTAAGTAATGATAAATTATTTTCTATAAATTCAACTTTCAAAGAATCGCTAAGATCTATATATAAATTCCTTAAGAACTCAAGTGATGGTTTGAGTGCAACCTGCTGTTCAAAAAGCAACCTAGAACGAACTTTTAAAGATTGAGTTAAATAAATTTCCGCATCTTCTAATCTGTAGGATAGAATTAAGAGCTCGCCAATTAAATCACTTAAATTAGCAACTTCAATATGATTTGTTCCATGTTTGCGTATTTGATAGTCTAATATTTGTTGATAAATAGAAATAGCATTATTGATATCACCTATGTCTATTAGTGACTCTGCAATTTCATATAGGTCATCTTTTGATAACACAACATCATTCTCACCGACTTCTTGATTAAAAAGCGGTGAAACAATTAAAATAATCAGTAAATATTTATATAAATTATGCATACGTATAATAATAACTATAATTGTTTAAATTTACTATGCTTGTACTTAATATTTGTTCCATAATAAATTTAGCAACAATTTCGAGTAATCATGGATACAAAATCAATAAAAAATATTATTCAAAGTTCATTGAGTGATTCACAGGTTGAAGTGATCGATACCACGGGTGGTGGAGATCATTTCAGCGTTGTAGTTATTGCAGATATATTTGAAAATATGAGTTTAATTAATCGACATAAATTAATATATAAAGCACTCAATCAATTTATAAGCAAAGAAATACATGCTCTACAATTAAAAACTTTAACAAAGAAAGAGCTTAGTAATGAGTAAATGGTCTATAGAATCATGGAAATCTCATAGTGTTAATCAAGCACCTGGATGGGAAAGTAATAGCCAATTGAGTTCTATAACAAATATTTTAAAACATAAACCACCTATTGTTTTTAAAGATGAGATTGATTTGCTAAAAAAACGTTTATCTAAAGTGGAAGAAGGAAAATGTTTTATAGTTCAAGGTGGAGATTGCGCAGAAACATTTGCAGATTTAAATACGGAGTTAATTAAAAATAAATTAAATATCTTACTGCAGATGTCAACAATACTTTCATATGCTACATCAATAGAAACATTGCGCATTGGCCGGATTGCAGGTCAATTTTCTAAACCCAGGACAGAATTAACTGAAATTCAAAATAATCAAGAATATCCATCATATAGAGGTGACGCAATAAATGGGTTGAATTTTTCACAGCAATCAAGAACTCCCAATCCGTCTAGAATGATTAAAGCATATGATCAATCTTCATTTACACTAAACTTAATTCGTTCGATGATTAATAGCGGTTATACAAATATTTTAAATGCTCATAATTGGGATCTAGATTTTATAAAGAATTCTCCACAAGTTAAAAAATATAATAATATCATTGCAAAAATTCAGAAAGCCTTATCTTTTATAAGTACTGTAAATGATCAAAATTATAGAGGACAGAGAATAGAACTCTATGAATTTTTCACATCGCATGAAGGCTTATTATTAGATTATGAGCAAGCATTAACAAAATATGATGTGCAAAGTAAGAAATATTATGATTACTCAGGGCATATGATATGGGTCGGCGATAGAACCCGTAAATTAAATGGAGCGCATATTGAATTTGTATCAGGAATTGCAAATCCAATTGGAATCAAAGTAGGACCTTCAATTGATGAGCAAGAGTTGGTCGAAGTAATAAAAAAAGTTAATCCTAAAAATGAAAAAGGTAAAATAATATTAATTGCACGCTTAGGGCTAAATAATATTGAAGATATGTTGCCCCCACTAATTAAAATCGTTAACAAAAATAAATTAAATGCCATATGGATTTGTGATCCAATGCATGGAAATACATATAAAAATAAACAAGGTCTAAAAACACGACATTTTAATACAATTCTAAAAGAGTTAAGTATTTATATGAGTATTCATAAAAAACTAAATAGTAACCCTGGAGGAATTCATATTGAATTTACAAGTCAAGATGTAACAGAATGCTTAGGAGGATATCAAAATATTGATGATGAATTGCTAATGCAAAGATATCAAACAGCATGCGATCCAAGATTAAACAATCAACAAAGTCTAGAGTTAATTTTTAAATTAACAGATCTTTTAGAGGAGAAAATATAAATGGAGAATCCAAAAATTACTGGTTATGGTGATGATTTAACAATTAATGATATACGATTAGGTGATTTATCACCTGAAGCTCATCAAAAAATAGAAGAAGAATGCGGTGGTCAAAATTATAAACCATTAGAAAATGTAGTTGTATCACATGTAAAGGACTCCTCAACTCTTATATGTAGGAAGCCATCAAAGGATTCCGTTTCAGCATTTGTCGAAGAAGAACTTATTGATGGGCTGTGCTGTTATTCTGCAGTAAATCAAGGCCAGTTAAATCAGGAAATTGTAGATGCTGTTGTTCATCATTTGCAAAATGAAAAACTACCCACTGTACCTAGATCTATTAGACATAAATATATGAGTGCATTTTTATTAGCTGCGACATCTATAACTGAAATGGATAAAGTTGTACCAAAAGTATCTGGGGTTGAATCATGGGAATTAACTTTTAAACTATGTAGAAGATGGGGATATCAAGTTAAAAATATACCACAAGATAAATGCATCATTGTGGGTGCAAAAGGAAACTTTCATGGTCGTACTGTTGCAGCGGTATCCATGTCAGATGATCCTGATTCAAGAATTGACTTTGGTCCTTTTGTCCCAGGAATTGAATTGGTGCCTTATAATGATTTTGATGCATTGAAAAATCTATTTGAAGAAAAGGGAGAATATATAGCAGCATATTCCGTTGAGCCAATTCAGGGTGAAGCTGGAGTTATTGTACCTGATGATGATTATTGGCCAAAAGTTGAAAAATTGTGTAAAGAACATAATATTTTATTAGCTATGGATGAAGTCCAAACTGGTTTTGGTAGAACAGGAGAAAATTTTGCTCATCAATTATTTAATGTTAAACCTGATATTATTGGATGCGGAAAAGCTGCAGGGGGAGGGATCCTTCCGGTATCATTTGTAGCTGGGAAAAAAGAAGTTATCGATACATTAACACCGGGGTCTGAGGGATCTACCTTTGGTGGCTATCCATTGGGGGCTGTAGTAGGGGTATATGCTATCAAAACATTAGTAGACTTAAATCTAGCTGATAATGCTAAAAATAGAGGCGCTCAACTAATGGGTCATTATGAAGATATACAAAATGAATTTCCAGATAAAATTAAAGAAATTAGAGGAAAAGGGCTTTTAACAGCATTTGAAATGTTTGATGAAAATCATTTGGATGGTCATAAAGTGTCAGTAGAGTTGCTTAATCATGGTGTATATGCTAAAGAAACACATCACTCAACTGTTCGAATTGCACCAGCACTAACTATTAATGAAAAACAAATTGATAGCATTGCCGAAAAACTTAGAACAGTAATTAAATCACTATAAATATTAGAAAATTATTTATTGCATAAGAAGAATATAAGTTTGAAATTAAACCTTTAGTGAATTGATTATTAAGGTTATATAAAATGAAAAAAATATTATTAATTACAACAGCAACTTTAATGCTTTACTCATGTGGAAATAAATATGAGTTGAAGATGGATCGAGCTGCATTATTCTATGAAAGAGGAGAATATGAAAGTGCTATGCTGGAATATAAAAATGTAATCAATGACCACCCAACTGATATCCATGCTTTAGATAATAATACAATACATATGTTAGCAAATGCTCACCACAACCTTGCAGTAATACATTTAAAAAGAGCATATCAGACAGAAGACTTGGTGGAAAAGTCCTCATATTTAGAGCAAGCTAACTATGAGGCTCAAACTGCGTACTATTTATATCCTATGGATGTGTATAAAAATACAATGGATAGTATTAAGCGAGAACTGAATTTATAATTATCAACTATCTAGTACCGAGTTCCAACTTTTAATGTAATCATCAATCTTCTTATCACTACTCATCTGTCCAATAATTTCAATTGACTGGATTGTATCTCCTTGAACAATATTATTAATATTGTCAAGACTCTCATCATCAATTGCAGAACCAAATACAGTGTGGTTATTATTCAACCAAGGAGTTTCTACATGAGTAATAAAAAATTGACTTCCATTGGTTCCAGGGCCTGCATTAGCCATAGAAAGAATCCCAGGACTGTCATGTTTTAAATCTGGATGAAATTCATCAGGAAAATTATATCCGGGGCCACCAGTCCCAGTACCCAATGGACATCCTCCTTGAATCATAAAATCATTTATTACTCTATGGAAAATAAGATTATCATAATATCCTCTATTGGAAAGATTAATAAAATTTGCAACGGTGATGGGAGTCAAATCATCAAATAAATTTAATTTAATCGTACCCTTGCTTGTATGTATATGTGCTTCCATTTATTTCTCCTGGTAAAATGGTATTAATAATTTTAAATCACTAAAATTTTCTTGGATAAACAATGACTTGTCAAAAATAGGTTTGCTAGATTTATTGCCGTAAACTTCATTATTATTAATTGCTAATGTTATCATGTTGACTAATGGCGCAAAACTCTCTTTATTATCTAAATAAAACTCAGAATATCGTTGATGATTAAAACCAAAAATATTGTTATAAGAATAATTCATACTATTACCTACATCCCATACGCTGATATCTGATAAATTTTTTCTTGTGTTTGCAAAGTAATGCCAATCAGATTTAACATATGAAAATTCTACTTCAATGAATTGATTACTTATTTTTTCCGATGTATTATTATAATCAATCACTCTAAACATAAAATCATATTTTTCAATATATTCTTTAAGTGTATTAATTGGATCATTTGAATTAAGTATTTTTTTTAAAATAAATTTATAACATAATTTGTCATGTTTATTTTTAGAGCCGATGTAATATGAAAGAAGTATATTTAAATCAAGTATAGATATCTTTGTTCTAGATATATAGATTAAATCATTTGTATTAGTTGTTAGTTCATAGTGATCCCTATAATCTTCCGAATCCAATATGATTTTATAATCTAAATTATAATCTGCATGGGATATAGTAGTCATTAAAAATAGAATGAAAAACAAATCACTTATCCTATTAGATGTTAATAATTTATCCAACTATATCCTCACCACCATCCACGCGAATCACATTGCCAGTCATCCAAGTATCCTTGCTAACTCCGATAAGAGAAACTACTTTAGCAACATCCTCCGGAGTCGTCAGTCTATTCCGTGGATTTATAGTTAACATTTTTTCAATCATATCATCATTGCCTGGAATTTTTCTAAGAGCCGGCGTATCTGTTACTCCAGCTTGAATAGCATTAACAGCTATATCATCTTTTGCCAGCTCAGAAGCAAGTTGTCTGCAAGCAGATTCAAGTGCAGCTTTTGACATAGAGATAGCACCATAACTAGGCCACTGCTTTCTTCCACCTGAACTTGTCATAGCTAATATCTGGCTTCCTTTAACGAATAAATTATTTGAATAAAGTGATTGCGCCCAATATATAATACTATTTGACATAACATCTAATGTCATATCAATATTTTTTTTATTTAATTGTTGCTTTGGATTATCATTAATAAATGATTTCATACTTCCAAAGGCAAGTGAATGTATAAATACTTTAATTTTTATATTTTTAAATTCATCACTAGATAAAAGAGATTCCATTTCATCATAATTGCATGCATTCATCTTAATTAATTTACAATCTACATTATTACTTTGAATTTCAGATTTTATTTTTTCAATCTGATCTTTAGGTTTTCTCATATATAAACCAATTATATTCAGACCATTTTGGGAAAGGTCTTTTGCGCAAGCTGCGCCTATACCACTAGATACACCTAAAATTAATGCATATTCTTTTGACATTTAGCTTCTTCCTTAATATCTATGCTATTAATTTATAGTGTGAAATCTAGTCATACAAATTAAAACTGAATAGTTATGAGTTTATCTGTAGGAATTGTTGGGTTACCAAATGTTGGAAAATCAACAATATTTAATGCTCTAACAAAGGCATCGGTTGCATCAGAAAACTATGCATTCTGTACCATAGAACCTAACCATGGTATTGTTAAAGTTCCTGATCCCAGAATCGATATTATTAGTTCACATATTAAAACTGAAAAAATCATTTATAATACTATCGAATTTGTTGATATCGCTGGGCTTGTTAAGGGTGCAAGCAAAGGAGAGGGGCTAGGCAATACCTTTTTATCTCAGATAAGAAATGTTGATGCGATTATTCATATTGTTAGATGTTTTAACAACGAGGATGTAGTGCATGTGGATGGAGATATTAATCCAGTACGAGATATTGAAATAATTAACACAGAACTTATACTTCGAGATATTGAATCTGTAGATAAAAGAATTAAAAGTATTGAGAAAATAGCTAAAAGTGGTGATAAGGATGCCAAAAATGAATATAGTCTTTTAAGCAGAATAAGTGAACATCTAAACGCTGGAAAACTTATTTCTGATCTTGAAATTTCTTTAGAAGAAAAGTTTAAATTAAAATCATTTTCACTTCTCACATCAAAACCTGTGATTTATGTAGGTAATATAGGTGATACAGATTTAATTGATATGAATAATCCACACTACGATAAATTAAAAACATATACGGAAGAAAATACTAAATCACTGATTTCACTTTCTGGATCTATAGAAATGGAAATATCTTCTATGCCAACTGAAGATCAAGTAGAGTTTCTTAATGAGTTTGGCCTTAATGAATCTGGTCTCAATAAAATGATTAGAGAGGCATATAAAATTTTAAATCTAGAAACATTTTTTACGGCTGGCCCTAAAGAGATTAGAGCTTGGCCTATACCTAAAGGGGCAAAAGCACCACAAGCTGCTGGTGTGATACACTCAGATTTTGAAAGAGGATTCATAAAAGCGGAAATATATAATATTCAAGATCTTGAACAGCATAAGAATGAAGAAGAAATCAAAAATGCTGGAAAACTACGACAAGAGGGAAAAGAGTATATTGTAAATGATGGAGATATTATATTTTTTAAGTTTAATGTTTAGTTACTATACTTACTAATAAATTTCTCTATTCCATTATGAAGTATCTCCTTTTCAATATCACAATCAAAAAAATTATGTGGAGATTCATTGATAATAATAGAGCTAACATCCTTAGACCCAATATTTTTTTTAACAATAGAATAATTATTAAATACAGAAGTATAATCTCGCTTAGAATGAATTAATAAAGTAGGGCACTTAATATTGGGTAAAACATTTTTATATACATAGCCTGATAATTTTCGTACTTGATTTAAAGCTATTAATGGCCATTTATTATATCCATAGTATATTTTTTGACCTGGATTTACCTCATATTTTTTAAATCTATATTTAAATAAATGACACAATAGGGGATTTAAAAAATGTATTTTAAATGGTTTATTAAATTCTAAAACAGGAGCTGCAGATATTAATCCATTAACAGGAAATACATTAGATATATGCATTGCAAGTAAGGCACCCATACTAATACCACATACAAATGTATAGTCACAATGTGATGATAAATATGCAAATCTCTGTTCAACAGATTCTATCCAATCCATATATTTAGTACTATTACAATCATTAATATCCGTACCATGACCAGGTAAATTTTCACATATAACATGTAAGTTTTTAGACGCTAAAAAATCTTTAAGCTTCTTTAATTCATAAGTCGTATTAGTAAATCCATGAATAAGTAGAATACCAGTTTTGCTACCTTTGTTATGCTCGTAGCTTTGTGTCTCAAATAATTCAGTTCTATCTAGAAGTGCTTTCATTGTTGATATATTTTAGCATTTGAATCGCATTTATTTCATTTAAATCAATAATATGCTCTCTCATATGTCTATATATAATAATCTTTAATTTATTAATCAAATCAATTTTACTGGTACTATTTGCATCAATATTATAAAGAACATCAATGTTTTGACTTAATTGCTTAATAATGTCACAAGTATCGTTATTATATAATTTTTTGTTTTTATCAGTATTTATATTATCTATGATATTTATTTCATAGCCAATGGTTCTATTAAGATGAATTAAAAAATATATAAATAAAATATCTATATTAATTTTTTGTTCATCTATTTTGAATAGTACATCAATAGTAAGATCATATAAATCTATATACTGTTGATGTTCCATGCACAATTTATCAAGTAACGAAATAATTGCCATGGTATAATAATAATTAGAGAGTATTTTTCTATTGCTATAGTAGGTTTGTATGAGTTTTGTCTCTTTAGCAATTTTTAAATTTGATTTATTATAAAA
>MDSZ01102124.1_pt1 | contig 18040 bp, 13 predicted proteins | sample 811201 | NCBI WGS metagenome assembly MDSZ01 (sample SAMN05326647, study PRJNA326480) | marine metagenome | isolation source: seawater | place: Indian Ocean: North | collected 2010
CATTCGTGTCGTTGAATCCAGAGCGGAAAGTGGTCACTGAGGCAGTGCGAATGGCTGCATAAAAATCAGGCAGGGCGACAGATACCTTGACAGTTACCGATCTTGTACTCATCGGTGAGCTTGTATCGATCCAGTAGGCCATGGCGGGCGGTTTCCAGAACCCCATCCATCCAGGTGAACCTGCCGGACGGATTCGGGCGCCACTCTTTGATGACGCGCTCAGCACCTTCGGTGAGGCGAACCCCTGCCTTCATCCGACCATGACTGTCTACCATGCCGGTGACATCGAATAAGGCCCGGAACATACGATCAAGCGGCTGCGTAGCGAAGCCGTCCCAAAATTTCACTTGACGCTGCTGGGGGGTGGGTTCTGAGCCCTGCTCATCGCTCCCGCGACTGAAGCGCGCGCCGGGAGGAATTACGCCTTGTCTGCCTTCTTCGCCATCATTTTGCGGATCATTGTCTGTGACGCTTGCCGCAACTGTTCGATCTCCTGCGCCGTCAGTCGGTACGACGTGCCGAGGCTGATTCGATTGTGCTCCTTGACGCTTCCAATCTTCCCACTCTTGCCGAATTCGCGCCTCCGCATCGCCAGTACTCTCCCCTTCAAGAATCGGGTACGTGGTCACCCCGGGCAGCACGAGAACGGACACACCGGTCTCATCGTTCATCTCCACAGCCTGGTAGCCGAGCGCTTTGGCAACCTGACCGCGGATGCGCTGCGCTTCCCAAGATGCCTCTCCAGCATCGTCGGCTTTGAACAGTGTCTCAACGTCAGCATCCGAATCGAACGCATTTTCGGTTTCTGCGATGAACGGCCACGCCTGTTCAATTTGCTCGTCCGTCATCCAGGGCGCAGCCTTGCGAACCGCAGCCTTAACCTCGTCACTGGTTTCATCCAGAGACTCAAAGTCATCCACTGTCAAGATCGAGTCCGGGTTGAGCACGATAGCATGACGATGTTCTCCGTACATGCCACCGTCCGAACCGGCAAAGACTCCGCCGAAATCCAGTCCAGTAGTGACGCGATCCGATACCGTAAATGCAGCGGCCTCCGGGGAGTCGTGGAAAAGGATTTCAACCGTTTCTGCATTTTCGGTTCCGTTGAAATGGGCGTGATCGGCACGACTGAAGTTCATGTCCGATGGGCCAGGTCTGGAAAATCCGTTTTGCTCCACAGTTTTCTGTGCTCCTGCCAAAATGTTCAGCAGGTCATTTTCGTTCAGGCGAACGGTGAATCCAAGACGCCGAAGCCCATCGCGAACCGCGGCCACAATGCGTTGCCACAAGGACCGGTGGCGCTGCTTGCCGCTTTCGGCCAGGTGGGCCAGCAATTCCTCGGCAATGACCAGTCGATGCTCCATATTTTTCGGGTCGAACCCACCCGGGAAATACACCGCTTTGAGCTTTTCAGCTTCGCGGGTATTGCCCAAGTCCATGTACACACGGTTCAACAGTGGCACCAAGTCGGCGCCGACGAGTTTGCGCAAGCCGTAGTGCCCAACGACTTCATGCAGGATAACTTCTTCCAGGGCTTTCCGGTTTGGAATGCGGGGCGCCAGGATGTACACCTGCTGGTTCCAGAACACAGCACGCATGTCAGCCTCGGCGCCAGCTTCTCGGATGGCAGCCTGTAGCCCGGCCGGGAACTCGCTGATCCGCTCCGCAATGGTGACCGGAGGGCGGCCCTTCCAGTCACGCATGAGCTTGCCAGCAATAGCGCGAGCCTCTTTCGCGGACAGCGTTTGCGGTCGTGTCCCTGGGGTGCGGCGGTAGCCGGTACGGGAGAACCAGACTCCAGCCTGCAGCGAGCCCAAGCTGGAAACGCTATCATAATTGGCGCCCGCACCTCTCAGGGTATCGACATGCACAGCATCCAGAAGGCGAAACCCGCCCATGTCGGATAGCATTCTCTGCAGGTTGCTTGTGTCGCTGACTCCAGTCCCGGCTTGAATTATGCCCGCATTTGCATTGGTGGTCGCCAGAGCTTGCAGTACATCGCGGTAGGCGCCCGCACCTCGCAAGGCGTCCAGGTCGTAACCAGAAAGATCCAGGAACCCTAGCGGCCTGTGCGCGTTATCTAGGAGCATGACTCCGGTTTGATCTTTGTCCGCCATCTCTTTCAAGGCGGCAACGGCGTCTTGAGGCCCCCTGATTGGCTTCGCGTCTTTCATGCCGGCCTTGCTGGCAATTTGTCGCTCAAGCACGGGTATTCGATGCTTCCGAGCAGCGGCGGTCGTTACCGACATTCCTCCGTCGCTCCGGTCCGACACATCAAATGCAATGTGGTCTCGCCCAAAACCAATGATGACATGGCCTTCCAGTTTCAGGTTGGCATTTTTAATCATCGGCCCAAGCGTCTGGGTGATTTTAAGATCTGCTTGTGACGGCTCCATTCTGCCTGACGGATGGTTGTGAGAAAGCCAAATAGAGTCGGCGCCCGGCACGCTGGCAACATCCGAAACAAATTGTTCGGGGTACACGGGTGCGCCGTCCACTGTGCCCTTGCTGTGGCGGACAATAGCGAGCGGCCTGCGATCACTATCCAGCACCAGGCCAAGCATGGTCTCATGGGCGTCTTTACGGAAGGGCGCAAGGACGTGCGCAGCTTCGGCGGCGCTGGTTACTGCTCGCTGCCCGTGGAGGAACGACTGGCGTTCGATTTGTTTCGTGGACTGACGCTGGTTTTGTATTCTGGCGCCTCGCCGTCCAGCGCTAGAGGTTTGCGCGGAGGCGTTACCTGCACCACGTTGCCCACCTTGTAGGTTGCCGGTCTGTCCGTCATTGTTGGGGTCCGCGTCAAAATCGAGGGCAATTTGATCCTCGTTCACTTGATAGTATGGCACACCGTTATTTTCGACAACCACTTCCGGCTCATTGCTGCCCGCCCACCGGGCGGCGCCGATCATTGCTTTCGGGTTCAGCGGCTTGGTGGTGTCGCCACTTCGCATCCAAGCCTTGAACTCGTCCATGCTCATGCGCGTAATGGGGCCAATGTTCCAGCCGTCCTCATAGTTGTCGAGGTATCCCTGCTTTGCATCCGCCTCGTTCGCGAATCCGAGCATAACCTTGTGCTCGTCAAAGGAACCATCAGCATTCTGCTGATCGATCACGAACACCTGGTCGATTTCGGGATAAGGCCCAATGAACACATCCAGGTTGTCACCATCGGCGGCTTTGGTGCCTTTGATATCCCCATAATGATGCGCCATGGTGGATTCCCAGCGCTTGCCGTCGGGGTCGGTACCGGAGCGAGTGGAGCCCTTCGGGTTCTCAATCGCAATATCCAGCCCCTGAATCCGAACCCGGCCCTTGCGGTAGTTGCCCGCTTGTTTTTGGCCGTCGGTGGGGTTGGTATCGGTTTCGGCGCCGGCTTGCTCAACCTGGCGGCTGGCTGGCGTGGACACAAACATATCGTCCTGCCCTGCAGCCATGGCCACATCGGCAGAACGGTCTGACCCGGTCAGCGTAAAGCTGCCCACCTGCTCATCGGCGTCGGCGCGCTGTTCTTCCTCGCGCTTTTGTCTGGCTTCGGCTTGCTGGGCTTCTTCGCGGGCGCGGGCCTGCTTTGCCAGTTGTTCCTCGGTCTGGGTTTCGAGGTCGAGAGAGGGGGTTACTTCGTCTTGCTGGCTCTCAGGTTGTCTTCCTTGATCTGCTCCAGCGGTGTCTGGCTCAGATACTGATTCACCTGTTCCAAGCTCTTGCCCTGGTTCAGAAGCCGGTTTGCGGCCCTGTGGCGTGCTAGTCGGTCGGCCGACGCTTGCATCTGCTCCCGCTTCATAACTCATCAGCTCCTGTTTGAGTTCGGTCACCACTTTCGAGCGGTTTTCACCATCATACACCCGGCGCGCTGCCCGGTTCACCATTTCATTCAGCGCCGGCGTGGTGGTCACACGGCCGATCAAATCCAACGTGCGGGCGCTTTGCTGGGTGATCGACTCGTTGGCCTCGGTGGCGATCTGGTTACCGGCACGGGTGGCGCGGTCAGCATTGTCGTTCAGGCTTTTGAACAGGCGCTTGTCCGAGTTCAGGCGCTGGCGCAGCGAATCCAAAACCTTCAGCCGATCCTGCATCAGCGAGACTTCTTGCGGGTCATCGCCAAACAAGCCGCCCTGCTCGCCTTGGGCGTCGGCAAACTCGGCCGCCCGGATCTCGTTAATCAGGAGTTGACGCTGGTATTCCGTGTCTGGCTGAACCTTCTGGAAAGCATCTGCTGCGGCTTCCTGTTGCCCTGGCTCGTCGAAGGCGCTACCAATGGCGGCACCATCTTTTTCGCTCAGCTGACCGGCAGTGACCATCCCGAACACATTGTCTGACAATTTTGACAGCGATTCGCCGTCACGCACCACCTGGTTGTTGGGCAGGTTAAAGGTATCTCGCACCTCACTGGTGGGTACCTCGCTATCCCGGAACACCTTGGCAACGTCAATCGGCTCAGCTTTATTGTCCGCGATGTTGTTCATGGCCGCGTCTACACGAGCGGCGCTCACGCCCACGCCGTCGGCCTCGTCGATGATCTGGGCGTTGATCTCAGGCTGCCCCAGGCGCTTGGCCAGGTCTACCCGGTGATGGCCGTCAGCCACATACAGGCTGCCGTCCTTTCGGCGATGCAGTAGAACCGAACCGGCTCGGCGGTCATCCCACTTCTTGACGCCGGACAGGCGCTGATCCACGCCCTGTTCGTTTACTCGGGTACGGAACTGGTATTGCTCCGGGTCTACTTTGATCCTGTCAACGGGTACACGGAAGACACCGGTGCCTGATTCGTTCAAGGCGCCCACGGCGCTTTTCTGGTGAGGTGGGGCGCTTTCGTCAGCAGGTTGCGCGGCACCTTGATCGGGCACACTCAGCCCGAGCGCACCGGCCGGCTGCCCGTTTACTGTGACGGCCGGCTGCACGCCGTCGCGGAAGATGTTGGTCTGTTCAGTCGCCCACTCCGGGCGGCCGTAGTAGTCGTTCACCGGGGCGTTGTCGTCTGGCTCAGCGGCAGGCCGTTCAGTCCCTGTCGGCGCCTCCGATGCGGCCTGGATCTCGGGCTCAGAGTCAAGAAACTCCTCTGCCAGAACCGTGTCGGTCCAGTCCTGGCTGGTTTCGGCTTCCTGCGTTTGATCGGCTTCTGCCTCGGTATCGCCAGCCTGGTCACGGTTGCGGGCCTGATTCACGGCTGCACCGCCTGCCCCTGCGGCAGTGCCATACACGCCGCCAGCCACGGCGCCAGCTGCACCGCGGTCGATGGCCTCCCATACGGACATGGCGGCATCGGTGCCCAACTTCTCGCCCAAGTACTCGATAATCCCTTCCTGCACAGCCTCGGTCAGGGCCTCCTTGCCGCCGGCTTTCAAGGCTTCTTTCCCAATGTTGCTGATGCCGGCTTTCAGCGCCTCCTTGCCCAGAACTTCGGCGCCAGCCTGAGTAATGCCGCCCGCACCGATTCGCTCGAAAATGGCGGAACCAAGGGCGGCAGGAAATGCCTCCATCACGTCCACAATGTCCGCTTCAACCTTGCCCTTGTTCTCAGCCCGAGTCTGCCCGATTTCGCCGGAGCGAGCCATGATGTAGGACGGCATGGCGGTCATAACGGCCACCATGTCAGGGATGGATTTGATACCCTGCTCTGCACCATAGGCCAGCACCTCACCCCATGCGCTGGCGCTCAACGGGCCATTCTCGGAGAACTCGCTTTTCAGCTTTTCCCATGTGTGGTTCGGAACATACCCGGCGTCCACGTTGGCCCAGTAGTTGGCGGCTGTTTCCAGCGGTTCGGCCATACCGCCCTTGCGAAACTCCGCGTATTCGTCAGGCCCCTTATATGACGGGATGATACCGTCATCCCACACCAGGCCGCCCAGCGGGAAGGTTTCCTCTGCCTTGTCCGCCAGTGTATCGGCAGCCGTGAACAGGCCGCCCAGCAGCTGGCCGCTGCGTTCTGCAGCACCACGGGCCATATTCATTGACGGAATTTCTGGCTCTGCCGGATCGCCACCATCAAGGAATGATTCAGCATCCAGGAATGCATCGGCGCTCAATGTGGCCGACTGCTCCAGCGCGGGTGTAGTGTCGTTCAGCTCAAGAAATTCTTCTGCTCGCATTATTGAAGTCCCAGCTTACGGAGTTCTGCGACGGCTTGTTCGCGGGTCATCTGCCCGGATTTATAGGCGGCCCTGATTTTCTTTGCGGCCTGTAAGTCCACATTGCCAGCTAGTTGCCCGCCCTGATTTGCGTTGCCACCACCAACAATCTGCTCGTATTTCTGCTTGGCTTGGCGGCTTTCCTGGATCAGCTCCTGAGTCCGGCGTTGCACATAGTCTTCGCGCTCGTCACCTTTGGACCACCCAGTAATTTCCTGATCCGCTTCCTGTTCCGCAATGCGCTTGGCTTCTTCAGGCGACAGCTCGTCAGACACGGACAGGTTGGCCAGGTTTGTGGCCTCGAATACAGGCACACCTTTTGCCACCAGCTTCTGAGCCCGCTCCATAGCCTCGGTATACTTCTCGCGGGCCCCCTCGGGGATACCAAGGAATGATCCATCCGGGTTGAATGATCCGTGGAAGTTTCTGGCTGTCTGCTGGATCTGGCTGATAACGGAAGAACTGAGCCCACCAGTGCCATCGTTGGGGGCGGCGCCTTCAACCTTGCGGGTTTCTCCTGTCTTCTGGTTATACAGTGATCCATCACTGAGCCGGCGCCAATCGCCATTTTCATTGCCATCCGGCGTTTTCAATTGAATCAACTTGCCATCCGGCCCGGGCTGCACCCACCCAAGCTGTGGATGCTCGAACGGCTCGCCATACTGCGCGTTATTCTGGTCTGAGTAATCGCCAATGATCTCGCCGGTTCTCGGGTCTACCAACTTGTTGTTGACTATCATCGGTTTTTCTTGTTGTGGCTGCTTCCCGTTCAAGGCCGCCAGCACCTTGTTGGCTGTAGCCTGCGCCTCTGGCGTGCGGAAGGCATTACGCAGCATCCGGTAACCCTGAACCTGTTTTACCAGCGCCTCGACCGGTGTTTGCAGAACCTCGTCGTCACCCTCGACGCCCCGATTCTTGGTCATGGGCGCGTTGTATTTGGTGCCGTCTTCCTTCTCGATTTCCAGATCCAGCGCCACGGTGCCCGGCTGCTGGCCAGGATATAGCCCGGCAATGCGTTTGCGGCCACCCTCGCCCCGGTTGATCCGGTGGCCCCACAATTGGTTCATGGCCTCGATCGCTTCCGGGTCGTTCGCCCCCATCGGGCTCTCCGGATCGATCACCGACTGCGCCACTTCAATGGACTTGTCTGTGCGTGGGTCCAATGCCGGCCAGAACTGCGGATGATCTTGCAGCCATACAAATTCATCTTCGGTCGGCTCAATGCCTTGAGCGATCTTGCCAAGCACAAAGGTGGCTTTCTCTTTGGTCTGATCGCCCTGCAGCTTTTGCTTTTGCAGGTTGAAGTTTTCCTCCTGAAGCCCAAGCCGCTTATCTGCCCGTTCGTTCTGCGCCTGCCGGTTGTAATAGGCGTCCATGAGGCCAAAGCCTTGAGCAAAGCCAGACGCTAGTCCTCGTGTATCCAGTGCCATGATTCTGCCCTCTTAAAAGATTTCGGAAGCGAGGAAGCCGATGCCCGCGCCGATGACCATACCCATCGGGCCGCCAATCGCGCCTGCCTGTGCGCCTGCCATTGCGCCAATGCCGGCACCCATGCCAATCGTCTGCATCTTTTGCCCGCGTTCGGCCTGCTTCATTGCTTCCTCGGCTCGCTTGGCCTGCCGCTGCTGTCCGGCCAGGTCACTAATGCCCTGCATGGCCTCGCCTTCCATCTGTTTGCGCAATCCTAGAAGTCCGTAGCTCATGAGTTCATTACCCTGTCTGGAATGTTGGTCAGCCCCATCCCGCCGGCGAGAATGGATTGCTGGCGATCCAGTGCGGAGATCCGAGCTTCATTGCCGGCGCTGATGGCGGCGGCGCTTCGTCTAATCGTAGCCGCCCGGTCTTGCTCTGCTCGCTGCTCCGGCGTTAGCGCGACGCCATACCGTTCGCGATTCTGACGGTTGATGGTATCGGCGGTATCGAACGCCAGGCCAACGCTGGCCTTCGCCTGCTCAGCAGCATTTCGTGCCGCATTGGGGTCGGTTGCGTAATTCGCCAGCGTGGTGATATACGGTGCAAACCGGGCCTTCCAGTCCTCCCATTGCGCCCGACTCAACTGGCCGAGCAGCTTGGACGCCCCCTGACTACCACTAAAAGCCTGGCCGGGGTTCACCAAATACGGGTCCATTATCAGCCTCCCAGTCCGTAAAGACCGCCACGAGCATCGTTGACGGTGAAGTAGTTGGGGTCAGTGTTGAATCCGGTGTCCATGGAATACACATCGGGCTTGGGTTTCGGCACGCTTAGCCCCCAGTTGTTTTCCATGCCGTAGCGGGTGCCCGCGCCGGCGAGCGTACCCACCAATTGCAAGTTGGCGCTACGACGATTGAACGACTGAACCGCGTCGCTGATCGCATCGCTGGACGACTCCTGCGCCATTCTGGAAAGGCCGGCTTGAGCCTGCCCGGACTGCCCCTGACCAATGGCCACGACATTCTGCAGGCCCAGGATCTTCTGGTTATCCTGCTCAAACTCGGCGCGGCCCAAGTTTTCGCCGCCGGCCTCCGCAACATCCAACGCCAAGCCGGTCTGATCGCCCTGCCAGCGACCGCTGCCAGGATTGATACCCGCCCGCCCCAGGCCCTTTCCGAACTCGGTCTGAAACTCGCTTTGCGCTTGGGCCTGCGCCTGCATGGTGCGCCCACGGATGTAGGACTTGTTGGCCTCCGAATCGATCTGTTCGACCGATGCCATGTATTCGTTTTCCAGCGGAGCCAAGTTCTTCTGCGCAAAGTTCCACTTTTCGGCCGCCACCTGAGCCAGGTACTTCTGTTCCGGGGTATCTTCTACCTTGTTATCGCCACCGCCGCCGCTCATATTCAGGACACCTCATGTAATTCGTTCAGATAGTCGCTCAGCGTGTCTTCGTGGAAGTGCGCCCTGATCTTCGGACCAACCGACTCCATCCAGGATTCGCCGCCGATCAGGTACGCGCATTGCACCACCACGCTGGTAAGTTGGTCACGGAGCACAAAAGCAATCGTTTTGAAATGTTCGGATTCGCTGCGTTCAAGAATGACGCTATCGCGCCAGTCCTGCAGGGCGCCAGCCATCAGCGGCCTCAAGTACGGCTCGTGTTCGCGGTAGAAAGGATTAGCCGGCAGTTCAATTAGCGCCTTCCAGAACGCCGAAATGATGGTCGCCTGCGATACCTCGCGGTCACCGTCAATCAGGTCATCTAGGGTTTGAGAGATTTGGAACAGGGTCTGACAGAAGCGGATCGCCGGCGCGTGATTCCTCAAAACCGCCTGGAGAAACTGCGCCTCATCGCATCTTGGCATCAGGATTGCCCTTCAATCGGATTGCTAGACAATAGCTTACCACCGCCATGATCTGTAAGCACGGTCACCGCGTACATAACATCGGGTATTCGGAATAACGTGTGTAATTACTCCGCATGATGTATAGTTCTATTTCGGATTATCGTGTGGAGTGGTTATGTGTACTCGTCCAATTCTTCGCTATCATGGCGGCAAGTGGAAACTGGCTGACTGGATCATTGGCAACATCCCGAATCACCGCATTTATGTTGAGCCGTTCGGTGGAGCTGCTTCGGTATTGCTGAAGAAGCCTCGCAGCTACGCCGAAATCTACAACGACATGGATGGAGAGATCGTCAACCTGTTCAGGGTCGCTCGTGACCAAGGCGAAGAGCTGCTCCGATTGTTGCGCACAACCCCCTTCGCCAGGGACGAGTTCTTGCTGAGTTACGAGCGCTCGGATAACCCTGTTGAGCAGGCCAGGAGGACCGTAGTGCGTGCGTTTATGGGGTTCGGATCAAACGCCCACAACAAGATCACTGGGTTCCGTTCAAACTGCCCCAGATCCGGAACCACTCCTGCTATCGACTGGCGAAACTACCCTCAAGCTCTTGAGAAGATCATCGACCGGCTAAACGGCGTAGTGATTGAGAACCGTGATGCCAGGAAAGTGATGGCAACTCATGACGGTCCAGAGACGGTCCATTACGTGGATCCGCCTTATGTGATGTCCACACGAGGACCTGGTAAAGACTATCGTTTCGAAATGAACGATTCGGAGCATGAGCAGCTCCTTGCTGATCTGAACCAACTGAACGGTATGGTTGTCCTTTCAGGGTATGACTGCGACCTGTACGAGGACATGTGCAAAGGCTGGCGTAAAGTGGCAAGAACCGCCTTCGCGGATGGTGCCAGGGAAAGAGTTGAGGTACTGTGGCTCTCCCCAAACTGCCCATCTAACAGCCTATTCGACATGCTCGCATGACAGACATACTCGACTTACCAGATTGGAAGGTAATTGACTCCAACCAGGTCGGAAGCAGTTACCAGATTGAAGCCGAATACACTAAGCCGCTGGAAGCCTGCACCAAATGCGGTGTCATTGGCCGCCTCTACCGGCACGGAACCAAGCCGGTGACTTACCGTGACGCTCCCATCAGAGGATGCCACACACAGATACTAGCCAGGGTTCAACGGTATCGATGCCGAGACTGCGGAGGCACTTGCCTCCAGTTGCTTGATGGGATCCGGCATGACCGGCGGATGACCGAACGGTGCATCCAATACATTCAGAGCCAGGCCGTTCGGGACAGCTGGACCCGAATAGCTGAGCACGTCGGCTGCGACGAGAAAACTGTCAGGAACGTGGCCCAGGAGTTCGTCGATCGCCTCAACTCAGAGTATCAACCAACCATGCCGTTATGGTTGGGCATTGACGAAACCAAGCTTGCGGGTGAAATGCGGGGCATTTTCACCGATGTTCAGAATCGAGTCCCGGTCGATATCATCCGTGGCCGGGATCCACGATCGGTCGCAAAGTGGCTCACGGTGAACAACGCCCGAGACTTTGTTCAGGTTGTAACCACCGACATGCACAGGCCTTACCTGAACGTGATTAACAGCCTATTGCCTGGTGTTCCGGTCGTGATCGACAAGTTCCACGTTGTGCGCATGGCCGGGAACGGCTTGGATAAGGCCAGGATTCGACTGGGCAAGCTGGCCGGTCGCAAGGTTAATCTTGGCTGGAAGCGCAGCAAGACGCTACTCAACAAGGCTTACCGAAACCTGAGCGAGAAGCAGCGCTTTAACCTTGATATGTGGCTCGACAACGAACCTGATCTGGCACAGGCCTACTGGTTCAAGGAGGAGTTCTACGCAATCTACGACTTACCAAAATCCGAAGCTGATGCTGCTCTGGATGACTGGATCGATCGCGTTAAGCATAGTCCTGTGAAAACCGACTTCAGAGAGATCCTGTCGGCTCTGAAAAACTGGCGCGAACATATCCTCGCCTACTTTGATAACCCAATCACCAACGGCTACACAGAGGCCCTGAACGGTGTTGCGAAGGTTATCAACCGGCAGGGTCGCGGTTACAGCTTTGAGGTCATCAGGGCCCGCGTGCTTGGCATGGCTGAGCGTAAGAAGGCAGCCCAGGCAAAACCTGTGGTTGAACGCGTAGTTGCTCCTGACCCACTGACAACCCGTCCAATGAAGGAAGTTGTGGAGGAAGCCATGGCCCTTGCCAGAGAAGCAGAAGGCCGCTGCCAGTCTTGCGGCGGTATTTTCGATGAATCGGAACTGTACTTTCACCACGAAGGCGCGTTCCCGATCTTCGATATCAGCCCCGAGACAATCCAAATTGTTTGCGGCAGCTGCAATGCACGATTACACACAGGAGCCGCTAATTAGGCGGTTATTCACAAAGGGCTATTCAACACGTTAATCCGAATAGCCATAACATCGGACCGGAAGCTGCTCTTGCAGTGATCGTCTTGCCAGAAGAACACGCGGTTAATGGCCCGGTACGCGATACGCCAGCCAGGCCGCTCCCGGTTGATGTAACACCGCGCAGAAACGGTCATGTCCGGGCTTCCATTCAGAAACACCTTATTCAGCCCCTGCGAAAGCCAGGCCGCGATCCCGACAAACCAGTCGCGCATGATTTATCCCCCAATCCAGAATGAGATGTCAGCCAGCTGTGCTGGTGTCGGCGCTGGGCTCATTTGCCGGAACTGCTCGGCTTTCACATGGAGGATGGCGCCACGGGCGGCGCGGTTGGTTTTCACCTCGGCGTACACCTGCTCAAGCTCGACCTTGGTGAGTTGAATGAATGTGTTGTCTGCCCGCTTCCAGGTAAGCTTCCCTTCCTGCAGCGTGGGCAGGCTGTCAAACAGCTCGATGGAGCCTGCCATTCTGGCATCGCTGCGCTCGTCGCAGTCGAACACGCCAAAGCTGGTGGTCACCGGGGCGGTTTCGTGGGTGTCCCGCCAGTCGCGAATCTGTTCCCAGGTCGCGGGCCGGTTATCCGGGTTAAGTTGCAGCGACCGCTTCAATGGTCACCTCCTGTCTGAGATAGGGCACGGCGTCGAAAGTCAGGGTGTAGGTGCCGGGTAGGTCTATGGAAAAGCGCACTTCGCCGTCGGTCACCTCGTCGATCTGGCCGTCGGGCCACTGTACTGTGACGCCTGCCGGGATGCTGAAGATCACGGCTTCATCGATGCCGTCTGCAGTGATTTGCAGGGACTCGGGGAGGTTGAGGGACTGCTTTTCGACTACCTGACCGTTGTCAACGTAATGAGTTTGACTAGACACGTCACTCGTAGCGGGGGCAGTCATATCCCCGGTATCCGCTTCGAACGCGGCCTTATCGAAGTTCAGGCTTTCAAACTGGTACCGGATTTCACCTACGGAACTGTAAGCTACATAAATAGTCATCGTTTAGTCCCTAAGATAACAAAGCTACCGTGTAATAACTCCACAACACCGCCGCCGCCACTAACTGAAGTCTGCAAGCTGATAGTAGCACCTGTCCCTGGCACAGAGTTTACCGTGAAGTTCCTGGTCCAACTTGACATACGATTTTCGGCGACCAACATGGAAGAGGTGTGGACCACGGTACCTCCAACCAACACGCGAAAATTCACTGGTTTTGTAGAAGTACTGTAATCAAAATCAACACCTCTCATAGTAGCAGTGGCGACAACGATCGCCTTAATTGCTACTGGCGAATCCGGGTCAAACCAGGTACTAGCAATCGATTTCCAGGGGTAACCAAGGCCTTGACCTCCTGGGAAATCTGCCGACGCTGCTCCTGGGAATGTGACTGCATTATTCTTGATCTGCAGCGTATCGACATAGGCATCCCCGGTGAAAATCTTGTTGCCGTCGATCAGGGTGTAACCGGGCTTCGTCCAGCTATCGACCAGCGCCGCAGCGTCGTTCCCGTTCTCGGCCAGCGCCAGCATGTCGCCAATGTCCTGGCTGGTACCGCCGATCTGCACGTTCTGGGCGATATAGCCGGTGTCCGCCTCGACCCGGCCCCGGACCGTCACATTGTTGAACTCCGCGACGCCGGACTGTTGCAGCCGCCAACCTGCGGTACCGGGCGAATAGCTTCCGGACTGCGCGTCCCCGTAGAACGTCGCTGCGCTGGCCACAGCCAGATTGTCCACGTCGATGTAATCGGCTTTCAGCTTGCCGGAAACCGTGGTTACCGGATTGCCCTGGGCATCGGTGATCTTGCCAAAACTGATCGCCCCGACCATGCCCGACTCAATGTAGCCCTCGGGAATGTAGGCCGGCACGTTGATGACGAAGCGCTTGAACCCTTCCACTTCGGCGTAGCCGAACACCAGCTGCGTATCGCGCACCGCTGCCATGCTGGCGTAGTTGACCCCTGGGTCAAACGGGGTAATGCTCTGGCCCGGGTCGATGAAGTACACCGCATCCGAGGCAACAATGAATTCGCTGGCGCCGCCGTTATTGGCAATCCCGATCCCGGCCACGCGGCCATTTACGTCCAGCTTGACGGTGTACTGCGCACTCAGCACCGCCACATCGTCCGCAATGCCCTGCACGGCAGACACTTCCGCCTTGGTCTGAATGGCGGCAGTGTTGCCGTTAACAGTGGCTTCCAGCTGGGTTAGGTTTTGGGCGGTGGCCGTTACCTCCCCCTCCACGTCTTCCACGCGAGTGGTCAGGCTGTTAATCGCTGCCGCATTGCCATCCACATCCAGGTTCTGCACGTAGTTTTGCAACTGGGTGATGGCACTGCCTTGACTGGTGATCGTACCTTCGGCACTGGTTACCCGGTTATCCAGCAAGCTCAGTGCGCCCGCGTTGGCGGTGACCTCACCATCCAGCGTGTCCAGGCTGTTGGTCAGGTTAGTCAGGGCAGTGCCCTGAGAGCTGATAGTACCCTCGGCGCTGGTTACCCGACTGTCCAGCGAGTTAATGGCCCCGCTGTTCAGGGCAATGTCGCCTTCGGCAGCCGCCAGGTCGTTTTGCAACTGGGTAATGTCGGTTGACTGAGACGACATCACACCGTCCAGGTCGCTGACCTCGGTTTGCAAAGAGCTGATCGCGTTAGCGTTGCTCGTTACGTTGCCATTAGTGATGGTCAGACTATTGTTCAGTGTCGTAATGTCGCCAGACAAACTGACAATGCCGTTCTCAGTCGCCGTCACGCGAGTGCCTAGCGAGTTGATCGCATTAGCATTACTGGTAATACCGCCTTCTGCGGTACTCAAGTCCGATTGCAGCAGGGTGATGTCACTCGCCTGAGAAATCAGCTCACCTTCGGCGGCGGTTACGCGCACGTCCAGAGAGTTGACCGCCGAGGCATTGGCCGACACCGCGTCAGCAATACTTTGGTAGTCCGGCTGCGGACTGTAATAGGTGGCGTTCGGCGGGGTGGCGTTGGGCGGGGTCTGCGTAGCAATGACCTCATACACCACGCTGTCGTAACGGAACAGGTTGCCCACAGCGTAGTTGGCGTTGGCGTCGAACGGGCCAATGTTGATGTCATTCAGAGTAGCCTGAAGGGCACTTATCTGCCCTGCCTGTGCAGAAATATCCGTCTCATTGGCCAAAACCCGAGTATCCAGGCCGCTGATAGCATTGGCGTTCGCGATCAGATCACCATTGACCGTGACCAGTGTGGCTTGCAGGTTAGTGATGTCCTGTTCATGATCGACCAACGTCCCTTCGGCGGCGTCGATACGGGGGCCATAGTTGTCCAGGATGGCCTGCATAGAGGGAATCTGGATGGCGTGATTGCCCACCGTATCCTCAAGCGTCGGTATCCGAATGCCGTGATCATCAAGCGTGGTCTGGATCGTCGGAATCGCCTGGATCGGAGCCAGCAGCTCGTTGGCCAACTCGCTCTCGGTAATCCGACCTTCCAGCTGGTCGATGATCCAGTCGATGTCCACCGCCTGGGCCAGTGTGCCGGCGGTGTCGTTCAGCGGCCCCTCAATATCGCTGGTCGATGTAAACGAGATCCAGTAATAGTAGGGCTTGGGCGCCACGTCATCGCGCACAATGTCGGTATAGAAGGCGCCCGCCTCTCGCCCGACCAGAATGGCGTTGGCGAAGTTGTCTTCTTCGGCCCGATAGATGTTGGTGTAACCGTGGTTGCTGTACAGCGACCCGGGGATGTCCCACGAAAGATCAATGCGCCCGTCAAACCCGCCAATAGCACTGAATCCGGTCGGCTTTGGCGGCGTAGCCAGATTCGGCGGTACCGGGTTCGGTTCAATGGTGCCACCGCCACCGGTCAGATTGCCGCGCACGGTAATGACTCCACCGTCCACCAAGTCGCGCAACGTCACCTTGCGATCCAGCGGATCGCCCCGGACTCCCTCGCCCACTTCGATGATTTCCTTTACCGCGGCCACCAGCGGGCGCAGCTCTGCCGAAACCTTGGGCGATACTTGCGGCAGTGTGCGTCGGCGTCTGGTCGTCATCACACCAACTCCCCAGGGCTGCTTGCCAGCTGGACGCTAGCTACTTCCTCGGCGCCGGTCAGTTCAACCTCCCAGTCCCGGGACAGGGTAAACCCAGCCGGCAGCCGGAACAGGTTTGCGTTCTGAACCGGTTGGTCCAGCACCATCTGCCCGTCGGCGTATACCCTCAGTTGTACCGGGTAGCCATAAGCAATGACTTTGCCGCAGGTAAAGCCCGCCGAACCGGGCGGGAACTCGTGGACCCGAGATCGCCAAGTGAAGGTTTGAGGGCTTCCGGCATTCCAGGTCACGACGCTGCTACCCTGGACCAAGTACAACTGATCCTCGGCTACGTCGTAATACCCAGCATCGGCCTGGGTATCGAAGAACTCAAACCCTACGCCCGGGGTGAACAGGAATGAACCGGTGTCCGTAAAGCCCAGATACGCGCCATCGTATCGATAGGCGTGGATGGTGGAAGGGTTCAGCGCCTGCCATTGGTCGCGGCTGATTACGTCTGCGGTAATCACCCGGGCCTCCGAACCGCCTACGGCCACCAATCCATCGTAACCGGCATAAATCGCGTACCCGCCCATATCGACCATTGATCGCTTTGATAGGCAGGGCTGGTTCACGTCCATCTGCATTTGCGCCATGGCCTCGGGGCTGGAGCCGGTCACCAGCCACGGCTGGCCGGTAGTAGTCACAACTAGCCCACCGCTGATCGCCGCGATGGCGACTATCGGGTCCGGGAATGCAAGCTGATAGGCTGCGGGCCAGGCGTGCGGCAAGTAGGGCTCACTGAACGCCAGGGTGTTGCCGAAAAAGCCCGCCAGAAACCCGCCCGGCAATGGCGTCAAGCCGCGCAGGCCGGCGTTTGGGGGGCTCCATGACAGCGACTGCAAGGCAATGCCAAGCTGTTCTGAGGGGGTGTTGTCGGTGTAGGTGCCGGTCGCCGCCGCCAGTTCGGTCACCAGTTGGTAGATGCCGCCACTCTCCACGCGATACAGGCGCTTCTTGGTGATGTTCAGGTTGGCCGTCGGTACGGGCGGCAGCGTCACCTCCACCTCGCCATAATCCGGGTTGCCTTCCACGGCATCCCAACGCAAAACAGCGTTCGACGGATCGCTTGGCGGGCCTTCCTCACCAAACTCCGTTACCAGGGTGACCACATACTGGGTTTCCAGCGCAGTATCGGGAACGTCGGTGCGGGCGCCGGGCGCGGCGGCAGACGGGGTAGAGTCCGGTGCCGGAACACCAAGCTGATACCAGGCTGACGGGTAGGGACCGGCACCGCCGGTCAACTGGGCGATTGATCCCATTTTGGGGCCGTCCTGCCCGGTCCAGTACACCCGGGCGTAGGCATCGTTTGCAATCGGTGACCGCACCACGTCCACGTCGTATTCACTGCCCCACGAGAACCAGAAGCCGTCGCCGTCGTTGCCCTCGTCATAGCGCCAAAGATTCGCCGGGTTAATGGTGGCCGGCAGGCTGGACGCGACGGTGACCCCCTTGTACGGTTTCAACGTGCCGCGCCTGAGATCCAGGTTGCGGGCCACTTGCGCGTTATTTTCTGGCAATAGCCGAGGGTCCAGGATCGGAATTTCCCCCCGGAAAGCGGCGTGCTGAATTTTCATTCGCAGGTTCCGTCAGAGAAAGTGGCGCGTCTTTACCCGGGCGCCACCGCGAGCGTGGCCGTACAGCGCCTTGCTTTTGGCGGACGTCACACCGGCTTGAAACTCTCGCTTGTGATACAGCGCCAGGTCGGCATTGCGCCACGGCTGCGGCATCATCAGCAGTCGCGCCAGAACGCCATCATGCAAGACGGAATACCAGTCCCGTACCAGGGCCTCGGGCACCGACGCGCTTAACGCGGGGCGCACGGCCAGTGACCCGGTGAGCGTATCTTTTCTGGTGTCGCGCAGCAGGGTGATGGTCGCTGGGGCGGGCTGCTCATAGTCCCGTCCGGGCATCATCCGGCGGCCATCGTCCTTCAGCTCAATGATCCGAAGCGGCTCTGCGTCACCAGCAACGATCTGCGGGAATCCGCTTTTGGCGGCCTCCACTACAATCCCGTGGCGCACCCAGACATCCGCCTCCGTGCAAAACTCTCGCGCTGCGTGCTTGATCTGCTCGGAAATGGTCGCTCTCGGCGCGTCCGGCACATCCAGGGAAATCCGGTCAATCAGATCATCCAGCGTCA
>MDSZ01260023.1_pt1 | contig 18037 bp, 17 predicted proteins | sample 811201 | NCBI WGS metagenome assembly MDSZ01 (sample SAMN05326647, study PRJNA326480) | marine metagenome | isolation source: seawater | place: Indian Ocean: North | collected 2010
TATTGAAATTTATTTTTTGTCTTTCCTTTCATCATAATGTAACGCCAATCTTCATGAGAAAAACCATCCCACGATCTAATCCAGTTATAGGTTAATCTTATAGCCCAAAACATTAGACATGCATGCATTAAAAATGCTCTTTGAACATTGCCTGCAGCAGAGATATCAGACCAACACATGATTGTTAAAATTACTGGAATGACTGACCAAAATGCGTCATACCAACTAGAATTATTAAATAAAATACTCAAGATATATATAAAAATTGTCGCTTCTATGTGACATATCAGAACCTTGTATATTAATGAGTATTCAGTAAGCAAATTCCAGGTAAATTGCATGGAATAAATACAAGCTATATAGCCAAAAAGAATTACTAAAAGATGAAGAATTTTTATTTTCATAAGGAATTAAATATTTTACTTGGTTGATGATATTCATTGGATATTGGAAGCAAGGGTATCAATTGAGACTGTATTAAATCTTGAAGATTAAATTCAAGTGATTGGTATAAAGTATTTCGCTGTATTAAATTAAGACCTAATTCTTCTGTAATTTTTAGGACTTCATTTAACTGTAATTCTTGACCAAACGAAGCCCCGGCTGACCTTGTAATTGATTCATTCATTAAAACTCCTCCAATATCATTTATCCCAGCAGACAAAAGGAATTTTAATCCAGGAAGCCCCATTTTAACCCAAGAACCTTGAATATTATTTATATTTCCATTAAAAAGAATTCTAGCAACCGAGTGAACCAAGATTGTTTCTTTAAATGTTGGTCCAGGCCTAGCCATCCCTTTTCTAAAAATAGGCGCTTCATCTGCAACAAAAGGTAAAGGTACGAATTCAGTTAAACCATTCGTATCAAGCTGAAGATAATGTAATTTTAATAAATGATGAGCGACATGTGACATATTCTCAACATGACCAAACATCATTGTCGATGTTGTAGGAAGACCAATGCGATGCGCGGTTTTGATTATTTTAATCCATTCGTCGGAAGTGAGTTTATCTGGACAAATAGTTGATCTTATATCGTCATGTAAAATTTCAGCAGCTGTTCCAGGAAGAGAGTTTAAACCAGCATTTTTTAATTCAATAAGGAACTCTTTAGCAGATATATTTAAGGTTTTTCTACCATGATCTATTTCAAGAGGAGAAAAAGCATGGATATGAACTGAGCTAGAAACTGATCTTATAGATTTAACTATATCTAGGTAGGTTTGCCCGGAATATTTTGGATGAATTCCACCTTGCAAGCATACTTCTGTTGCACCCCTATTTATTGCCTCTAAGGTTCTACGGATTATCTCTTCATGCGAAATATTATAGGGTTTGCCTCTTAAATCATCATGGGATCTTCCTTTTGAAAACGCACAAAAATTACATTTAAAAGAACATATATTTGTGTAGTTAATATTTCTATTAACTACAAAACTAATATCAGATCCATAACGCTCACATTTTTTATCATTTGCATAATCAATAATATATTTAAAATCTCTGTCAGAAGATTCTAAAAGCGCTTGGATGTTTTCTTCACAAGGGTTGGTCTCCACATTTGAGATTATTTTTTTTATATCAGAGTTAAAAATATCATGAACATATAATGGGATGTCCTTACTTACTCCAGATTTCCATCCATCTGATCTAATAAGTGACTGAGCATCTGTTATCTTAAGAAGTTTAGAAATTATTTTCGGTGTCGAAAATAAATCAAGTTTAGAAAAATATTTTGGATACAATGTCGCCCTTGGTTTTAAAGACTGTTTAGAATAATGGGCAATTTTGTTAAGTTTCTCTATTTCTGGCCATGGAGCTTCTGGGTTCACATAATCCTTGGTAACCGGAGAGATTCCTCCAAAATCATTTATTCCAGAGGTAGTTAGTTTTTTTATATTTTCTGAATTTAAATTCGGAGGAACTTGCAAGTTTATATCACCAGGCAAAATTAGTCTTGCCATAGCGATGGTCCACATTAACTCATCAAATGATGGCTCAGTTGCATTAGCCATCAATGTATTAGGTTTTGCTTTAAAATTTTGAACTATGACCTCTTGGATATGATCAAATTTCTTATGTAACTCAGCAATTTTATAAAGAGATTCGAGCCTATCTAACCTCGTTTCTCCAATCCCAATTAAAATTCCAGTGGTAAAAGGAACTTTTTGCCTACCAGCCTCTTCTAATGTTTGCATTCTAAATAATGGATCTTTATCAGGCGATCCATGATGAGGTTGGCCTTTTTCAGTAAGTTTTGTTGATAAAGATTCAACCATCAATCCCATTGAGCCACTTATTGACTTTAATTTAGTAATTTCATCTGCGGTTAAGCATCCTGAGTTCAGATGAGGAATAAGAGATGTTTCTTTCAAAACAGCTTCAGCACATGCTCCAAGGTATTCATTAGTAGTTTTATAACCATTTGATTTTAACCATTCTCTAGCAGCCTTATAGCGCAATTCAGGTTTATCGCCTAAAGTAAACAAAGCTTCAAAACAACCTCTTTTCTCTCCTTCTTTAGCTATTGAAATAACCTGCTCAATAGATAAGTATGGGGATTGAACTTTCTTTGGTGTTTTTGCAAAAGTGCAGTAATGACAAACATCGCGACATAAAAATGTCAAAGGTATGAAGACTTTTGGTGAGTATGTTAGTTCACCTTTAAAGTATTTTATTTTTTTATCATAAGCTGAATCAATTAAGTCACTAGATAAAGAAACATTAGCTAAAGCATTCAATTCAGAGAAATGTATATTCTCAGTTGCAATCAATTGCTTTAGTGTTAAATTGGATTGTTCTTGGATGTTCAACTATCTAACCATTAATATATTTATTTAGTTTGAAGTAATCTTCCTCGGAGTCAAGGTCATCTTGAAGGCTATCCAAGGATATATCTTGGTACTCTAAATTATTATTTTTAAATTCTTGAACAAAAAGATTGTAACTATCCATGCCAAAGTGAAGTTGAAAATCGATTGATGAATGAAACATTAAACAATTAGTTCCAGTTTTATAGAGATCTGAAACAATGCTTATTTTTCTTAAGCTAAATGTTTTCTTTAATTTCTGAAGATCTGATTCATTAATTCGAGGAAGATCGGCATGCATTATTAAAATAATATCATTTTTGCTATTAAACTTAATTGCTTCATTTAAAGCTTGATTTAATGGTGAGTTTGTAAAATATGAAGTTGAATTATCAAAAGTTAAATCTGCATCATTTGTAACGATAATAATAGAATCACATATATCTGAATTAATTAATGTTTTGATGGTCTGGGTGGCCATTACTTTAGCTAGGTCTTCACGCTCAGATAAATTAAGAATCTTGGATAACCGCTCTTTTGAAGAAGAAAATTTTTTAATGGGTATAAATGCTGATATTGACATTTATTTCGATTCTAGAAAGTTAATTATTTCATTTGCAAGTTTATTTTTTGACTTAGTATTGTTCATAATTAAATTAGTCTGGTGAACTTCGAAACCTAGCGCTAAAAGTTCATCTGAATTGTTTTTATCAGATGGATCAATAAATATTCTTTGGGAATACTTATTATAAAATTCGGCAATAGTTCTAACACTTATTTCATGACCAAGCTCTTCCATCATTTTTGCAGTCGGTCCTTTTAAAGATTGTGAATTTACAATTGGGCTAATTACTGTAACTTTCTCTGGGAACTCGATCAAATGTTCCTGCAGACTTGAAAGCTGGAGTATGGGATTAATACTTACATAAGGATTAGATGGACAAATTATAATTTCATCATAAGCATCTAAATATATATCTTTGTTAAATTTTGCTTTATCAAGACCCTTAAAAACAAAATCTTTTACAGGTGGTTCGCATTTTAATTTTACAAAATATTCTTGAAAAGAAAGCAATCTATTATTTGTTTGAATATAAGTTTCAACGGGCTCATCACTCATAGGAAAAATAAATGGAGGCAAATTAAATGATTGACACATTTTGTATGTCGCTTCTGAAAGAGAACTACCTGAATTAATTAATTGTGTTCTTTGAATATGAGTAGCTAAATCTTTATCGCCAAGTTGAAACCAAGTTTCACCGCCTATATTTTCCAAAACTGAAAGCATATTCCAAGATTCATTTTTTCTACCCCAACCCTTTAAGACATCTGACTCCCCAGAAAGTGTATACATCACCGTATCTAGATCAGGGCAAATCTTAAGATTGAGGTGCATGAAATCATCTCCGGTATTAACAGCAATCGCTAAATTCTGCTCAGGAAGCGAGTTCTTAAAACCAAGTGCTAGTTTAGCTCCACCAACCCCTCCACATAGTAAAAGGTATTTTTTCATCTAAACAAATCCTCTTCTTCAGACCGAATTAATAATTTAGAGTCCCTTAGATTAGTCTGTTTAGATTTATAGCCTTTGATTATTACCACTGGCTTTTTTTCAGCTGCTTGACCCATTAACAATGACGCTGCAGCAGCTAATTCATCGGCTATTGCAATTTGAGTAAATTTAAGTTCATTACCATAAAGATCATTCTTACCTCTCTCATCAATAATGCATTCAATATTATGGCTGCCTATCGTAAAACCCACTATTCCATTTCTAAATGGCCTACCCATTGTATCGGTAATGATTACTGAAATATCTTTCTTATAATATTTAGATAAAAAATTAGATAATTTTTTTGCTGATTTATCTGGGTTTTCAGGAAGTAATAAAACCATATCTTTTGTTTGATCAATATTAGATCTATCGATGCCAGCATTTGCATGAATAAATCCAAGCTTATGCTCAACAATCAAAACCCCCATTCTATACCTAACAACACGCTTGGATTCATTTAGAACAGCTTGAATAAAATTTGGCTCCTTAGAAAGTTTTTTTGATAAATCTAATGCTTCTTTTGAGGGTATAAGTGAAGAAATATCTAAATATCTATTTTCTGATTTTGAAACAATTTTTTGAGCTATAGCAAAAATATCACCATTATCAATTTTAATAGATTCATTGGATATAGAATTAATAATTATCTTGCACAAATCATCCCCTGGATGAATCAGAGGTAAAGTCTCTAATGCTGTGAGATTAATAAATTTAATAATATTTCTCGTTTTTAATGACCGGTAATCTTGATACCAGAATGTTCGAGTGAATGCTTATTATTGATTGCAATCAATATTGAAGTTAAGGCCTCCGCTCCAGCAGAATTGCATAATGGCCCAGCATGCCAAGCAGTTAAACCAGCATCTTCAGCTAGTGAGATAACTTTATTCCTTGCATCTATAAAATCTCCTGCAACTAAAACATCACAATCTATATCAGTATCTGTTTGAAGTAATTCAGCTGAAACATTTTGAAAAGCAGAAACAACGATAGTCTTTTTACCTAATATTGACTGTGTTTTTAACGCAGCAGAACCTTCTTCTGGTAACTGCACTCTCATTACTTTTGGAGGCATCAATGGCACTGTGGCATCTATCAGTATTTTATTATCTAATGCATCTCCTATGCTTAATAAAGTTGATTCTTGGTGAGCAAAAGGAACGGTTAGACATGCAATTTCACAAAATTTGGCTGCATTAAGATTTAGCATTCCTGATGAATTAGCTAAGCCCAATTTATCTGCAGCCTCTTGCGCCTTCTTTAAATCACGGCTTCCAATTAGCACATCATGGCCAGCTCTAATCCACCTAGAGGCCAATCCTTTACCCAGAGAACCTGTCCCTCCAAGAATAGCTATTTTCATTAAAACTCTCCTGATTAGTTTTTAACAAATATTATACAAATTAATTAACTAATCATTGCTTATAAAAAAGAAAAATTTGTGAATTCTGTTAATGAGTTCATAATTTATAATTAAATTAAAATAAAACTGTTTAAGATAGGGCAAGAATGATAAATCTAAAAAATAAATCGGTTGTTATAACAGGAGGCACTAAAGGCATTGGCTCTGAAATTACCAAGACATTCTTAAAGCATGATGCAAGGGTTTTTATTCTTGCAAGACAAAAACCTAAAAGACCTATCCAGGTCAAAGGTAATAAAGCTATATTTATTGAATGTGACATTAGAAATATTCAGTCTTTAGATATAGCAGTAAGAAAAATTAAAAAAGACTCTAAATCAGTCAATGTTCTGATTAATAATGCTGGAGGTGCTCCATTAGCAAATTCTATTTCTACTTCAAATAGATTTCATGAAGCTGTAATTGATTTTAATCTCACCGCTCCATTAAATGTTAGCCAAAGATTTGCAAAAATTATGATGAAACAAAAAACAATTTCAAACATCATCAATATCTCAAGCGTTACAGCCAATAGACCAACTCCAGGAAGTGCTGCCTATGGAGCTGCAAAAGGTGGGCTTATAAATTTAACAAAAACTTTAGCGGTTGAGTGGGCACCAAAAATTAAAGTTAATTCTATAGTTGTTGGATATATTGAAACAGAAAATTCAATAGTTCATTACGGCAGTAAAAAAGAAATAAATAAAGTTGCTAAAACGATACCTATGAAAAGGATGGGAAAACCAAAAGATGTGGCTAATGCTTGTTTATTCTTTGTATCAACTCTAGCCGAATGGGTTACTGGTGCAGCTCTAGAAGTTCATGGAGGTGGTGAAACGCCAGGCTATTTAAGGGTAGCTAAACCAAAATAAATAATAATTAGCCAAATAACTTTCTAACCAATCTATTTCCCCAAAATATTTTAAGGGCCCCTTTTAATTGCTCAAATGATTTATCTGTATAGGGGTAAGCTGAAGCTGATTTTTTTCCAATAATAATTGGCATTGGATGAGCATAGGCAAGTAACCCCTCCTTTCCATTTACTACTCCAAGACCGCTTTCTTTTACACCACCAAAAGGAACTTCATTAACTCCATAACTCATAGCCATATCATTCACAGAGCATGCGCCTGTCTCAATTGATTTTGCTAAATTCTTACCCTTTTTTAAATCTTTAGTCCAAACATTTCCATTCAAGCCGTAATGCGATTGATTAGCAAGCATCAAAGCCTCATCTTCTGATTGAACTTTCATGATAGAAATAATTGGACCAAAAGTTTCATCTTTCATGATTTTCATTTCATGTGTTACTTCAATTAAAACAGTTGGTTCAAAATAAAGGCCTTCAAAATCTGGATTTCTTTTGCCGCCAACTAATACCTTGGCACCTTTCTCTAGAGCATCCTTGACATGATCTTCAATAATATCGATTTGTTTATCCCAAAATGTAGGGCCCACATCTCCTTTGCAATCATTAGATTGGATTAATGACTTAGCAATAGAAACAACCTCAGCAACGAATTCATCATAGATATCATCCATTACATAAATTCTTTCAGTTCCACAGCAATACTGACCAGCATTCATACAAGAACCAACTACCGCTCCGCTCGCTGCATCTTTAATATCAGCATCAGAACAAACAATCATTGCATCTTTGCCACCTAGTTCAAGACTAAATGGAATTAACATTTCACCGCACTTAGCTGCAATTTTTTTTCCGGTAGCCACGCTTCCTGTAAATGAAATTTTGTCGGGACCTTGGTTAATTAATTCAGCACCTGTTTCTCCATCACCAATCACAGTTTGAACTAAGTGTAATGGTGATTCTGCTAAAGCAAATATTTCTTGGACCAATGCTCCAGACATAGGCGTAACTTCTGAAGGTTTTACTACAACACTATTACCACATAAAAGTGCTTGAATAACTGGATTAATAGATAAAATAAATGGGCCATTCCAAGGTGTAATTACAGCCACAACACCTCTAGGCTTGTAGGTAATAATTGTTTTCTTTATAAATTGCATTGGGCCGTGCATCTTAATTTTCTTGTCTGATAACCATTTTTCAGCTCTCTTAGCATAAAACACCAATGAATCTACTGCAGAAAATACTTCCATCGCCATAGCTTCTTGTTGCGGTTTCCCAGTTTCTCTCATCACAACTTCCATGATCTTATCTTGTTGCTGAATTACAACATCTGCAACTCTATGCATTAATTCAACTCTTTCTTTTAATGTTGTTTTCTTCCATTCACTTTGAGCAACTTTGGATTGAGTCATTATGGTTGAAATCTCTTCAGCAGAAGTACACTCATAAGTATCAATATGGGAAAGATCAACGGGACTCTTTAAACTCAATAGTTTTTTACTATTATCAGAATGAGAGATAGAAAAAATTGCCATTTTTACAGCTCCTTTAGTTTTGCTTCAAGCATAGGTGTTACATGATTGTTGATGTGAGCATTCATACCTAGTGGCATCATTTCATAATGTTCTAATTTTCTGACAACTTTAACCATAATGACAGTAAATTTATACAAAGCTAAAAAATAATAATAATCGAAATTATCTGCACTAAATCCAGTTAGAGCTTCCCATTTTGCAATAGTCGCTACAGGTCCAGGAAAACCACTTAATCTTTCAACATGAACGCCTTTTGAATTGCAATCATCAATAGCTATCCCCCAAGCAAGATCCATACAAGGATCTCCAAGTGCTGCCATTTCCCAATCTAAAACAGCTGAAACTTGTCCATCGGGGTAATACATAATATTTGCGCACCTGCAATCACCCCAAATAATAGAAGACTGAGCTGGTTTTGGTTTATTTTTTATAAGCCATTGACGAGCTTGATCTGCAATAGGATGAGCTTCACCCTCCATTGCCCAATCATGGAAATTGAGATAATAATTTAACTCTTGGTCAAGATAGTCTTCTGCAAGCTTTGGTCTGTTGAGAAATTCAAAATCCCCATTAGATATATCTACTTGATGAATTTTGGCCATTTGCTCAACCCAACCCCACCAGATTCTTTCTCTAACCTTTTCTGATGAATCAGCAACCCAGCCCTCTTGATGAAATGGAGGATTGTCTGAAGGGGCATCTCCAGCGGCCATCTCCATAACATAAAACGATGTACCAAAAACATCATCACTAGGCTCATACCAAAGAACTTTAGGGACTTTAATGTCATGACTAGTAAGTTTTTGCATAATTAAAAATTGTTTGTGAATATCGTAGTCAGGAAATACAAAAAAACCTTCTGGGTAGAACCTTAGGACCATTCCAGTTTCAATATTTTTACTATTTAAATGATATGAAACATTAAAACTTAATGTCTCATTCGAAAAACCTGTATTTTCAGGCCCTCCTAGTAACTCAACATTCAAGTTAGTGGCTTCATTTAATTGCGTCTTAAGCCATGTACTAAAAATAACCTTGGTTTGATCTAAATCTCTCTCTTGTGGCTTTGGCATTGTATTTTTCTATTCATTGATTAAACATCAACCTTAATATAAATTTAATTAATTAAAAAGAAAAAATATGGCTGATTTATTCAAAGAAAAATGGGATGCTTTTTGTGAAAACCTTAAGGATGTTGGATCAATTATTGAGTCAGAATCATCTTTGAGCGAAACAGATCAAGCTGAAGGATATAGGTACCTATTAAGGTTAATACGATTATCTTTAGAAATGAATTTAGAACATTCAAACCCATCTACACCCTCTTTTTATAATCTATCTCATGAAACCGCAAAAATTGGCGCAGATAATCCAGACAATATTTATTTAAATGCAAACATAGATGGAAATCAATCTTATAAAGTGTATGGCAATGTTGGAGAGTGTGACTATTTAAGCTTTGGATTAAAGGAAAATAGATATAGCACAGACGGAACTATGCTCTCTCTAGGAGAAATTGATATGAGAGATATGGAGATTAATGAGTCAGGAGATTTTATTTTAAATCTTGGCGGACAAACAAATTCTATAAATTTTTTACCGCTTCCTAAAAATGCAAATATGTTAATTGTTCGTCAAACTTATAAAAATAGAATCTCTCAAACACATGCAAAAATTAATATTAAAAATATTAGTTCAACGGCCAAACCTGAGCTTTTAACATCCTCAAAACTTGAGGCTCAACTTAATCAATCCCTTGCTTTTGTAAATGGTACTGCATCAACCTTTTTAAAATGGGTTCACAATTTTAAGAAAGATCATAGAAATAAATTGCCCTTAGGCGATCAATCATTTTTTCAAGCAGCTGGAGGAGATCCAAAGATTTGTTACCTTCACGGTTATTATGACTTTTCTGAAAATGAATATATGGAGATCACAACCAATATACCTGATTGTGAATATTGGAATTTTCAATTAGAGAATTATTGGATGGAATCACTTGATTATCGACATTACCCGATTCATATAAATGAATCATCGGCGATTCTTAATAACGATAAAACTATCACTATAGTTGTAAGCCATTTTCCTATTAATATTGATAATAACCTTATAACTGAAGGTCGCAATAATGGAGCTATGCTCCTAAGGTGGATTGGAGCAAAAGCACACCCCATACCAGAAGTAAAAATAAAAAAAATTAATTCCTTGGACCCTAACTAATGCTTGATTCTATCGAAATAATTAATGATGCAAAAAACCAAACCGATTTAGAGTATTTTGGTAACCCTTTATTTCTGGAAGGATTTGAATCACTTGTTCAATCAATCAACAAAGAAGCTGATTTAAACGATATTGGGATGGAAGCACAAAAACATAGACTAACCGGTATTTTAGTTAATTTACTTAGAATTGAAGAGGCTTGTATTCAAAATCCTGAGATACTCAATGAAGAAATTAAAGCTCCTGTTGTGATTGTTGGGCTTCCTAGAACAGGAAGCACAATGACCCATAGGCTTCTTGCATCGGATCCAAGGCATACGGCAATGCTTTGGTGGGAAGGAAGATATCCAGCTATGCTAAAAGATGAATTACGTGGTAATCCAGAAGAGCGAATGAAGATGGGAAAGGCTGAAGTTGAAGCAGTTATGCAGACTTCACCAGATGCTCTTACCATTCATCCTTGGGATTACAAGGGTGCAGATGAAGAAATCTTACTTTTAGAACATACATTTTTTAGCACAGTTCCAGAATCATTTATGCGACTGCCCTCTTATTCTAAATGGGTTGAATCACAAGATCATATTCATGCATATGCACAACTAAAAAAAATGCTTCAATACCTCCAATGGCAGAATCCCGGAAGAGAAAAGAAAAGATGGGTTTTAAAGTCGCCTCATCATTTAGGTTTTATTGATAAGCTCTTAGAAATTTTTTCAGATTCAAAAGTTATACAAACTCATAGGGATCCATTAAAAACTGTTCCATCTTTTTGTTCAATGTGTGCAAATTTATTTGAACCTTTAACAAATTCATACAATAAAAAAGAAATTGGTCATCATTGGGCTCACAAATTAGCTAAGGTCTTAAATCACTGCATGAATGTTAGTAATTTAAATAAAGATAGTTTTCTTAATCTTAAATTTAATAAGATGATTAAAGATCCAATTCTTGAAATGAATGAGGTGTACAACTTTATTGGAGAAGATTTTACTGACCAAGCAGAAAATGCAATGAATGCCTGGAAGGAAGAAAATCAACATGAAATGGGGGCTCATCAATATTCACTTGAAGAGTTTGGGTTAGAAAGTTCGTTCATTGACAATTACTTTCATGAATACATAAATCAATATATAAAATAGGAACTAAGATGTTATTAAAAGATAAAATAGTGATTGTTTCTGGTATTGGGCCTGGGTTAGGTCAGGAACTTGCATATGGTGCAGCCAGAGAAGGAGCAAAAATTGCCATCGCAGCACGATCTACCGATCTGTTAAATAAACTTGAAGATGAAATTGGTAAAAAATCAGATGTGATCGCTATCCCCTGTGATATTACTGACCCAAACGACTGCGAAAATTTAGTCCAGGAAACAGTAAAAAAATATGGGAAGATTGATGGTTTAATTAATAGCGCTTACCGAGCTGGTGACTTCAAGGAGATTGAAAATTCTGATTTTGCCGATTGGCAGGAAACTATGAATACAAACTTTTTTGGAACTATGAATCTGACCATGGCAGCAGTTAAAGAAATGACACCAAATCAACAAGGCGCAATAGTTATGATAAATAGCCTAATAACAAAAAAACCTCTACCAACACAGGGTGGCTATGCTGCATCAAAAGGTGCTTTAGCTACTGCAACAAAAATTCTTGCTAAAGAACTAGGACCAAAAGGAATCAGAGTAAATTCAGTCTTTATGGGATGGATGTGGGGTCCTCCAGTTGAAATGTATGTAAATTACACTGCTGAATCTATGGGTGTGGAACCTAAAGATATAATAGACGGTGTTACTAAAGATATTCCATTAGGAATCATTCCTGATGATAGTGATTGTGCTAATGCTGCATTATTTCTAATCTCTGATCTTGCAAAAGTTATTACTGGAGCTAGCTTAGATGTAAATGGTGGAGAATTTATGTCTTGATAGTTTGTTTTGAGAAAAAATGATCAGAATGAAATTAATTCGTCAAGAATAATGTAAATATTCACAGTTTTATTAAAATCTTGGCATTTCTATCCTTTTATTGATTAAAATCTAAATATGTCTATTAACAAAAATATTCATACTATTGACCTTATGCTAGGTATTCCAGAGCAAGAAGATAGGTCAGATTGGTACAAGTTTATGGAACCTTTGCTTCGAGATGAAGAGTCAAGGTCTATGTTTAAGATGCCAGCTCAATATATGTTTAAAGATATTCCTGAAACTGGTTCTCATGATGACTTTATTCAATACACAATTGAGCAAATGGACAAATTTCATATTAATCAAGCAATGATAGGATTTAATGAAAAATCTGAGGTGAAACTTGAAGCCGCAAAGAATCATTCAGAAAGATTCTTTTTTGATCTACCTGTAAATCCTAATCTTGAGAATGAAGCTCAGAATATTAAAAGACATTATGAAACTTATGGCATTAAAGCTGTTAGCGCATTTCCTTCTGGTATGTATCCTCAAGTTGCAATCAACGATCAAAAATGGCATCCAATATATGAGATATGTGTTGATTTAGATATACCTTTTTTCTGCTGCGTTGGTGTTCCTGGACCAAGAATACCAATGGCACCTCAAAAAGTTGAATTAATTGATGAGGTTTGCTGGTATTTTCCTGAGTTAAAGTTTGTTATGCGTCATGGTGCTGAACCCTGGACATCTCTAGCTTGTAAATTAATGCTTAAATACCCAAATCTATATTACTCAACTAGTGCTTTTTCACCGAAACATTACCCAACAGACATTGTAAATTTTGCTAATACGAGAGGAAAAAATAAAATTATGTATGCTGGATATTTCCCTATGGGTTTATCTTTAGATAAAATTTTTACTGAGATGAATGATGTGCCTTTTAATAAAGATGTATGGCCTTTATTTTTAGGAGAAAATGCTAAAAAAGTTCTTAAGATATAGATATAATTAGATACCGCTAACCATGACTGAAAAAAGAAGATATTCAATGTTGCCAATTCCATTTGGTTGGTATGCAGTTGATTACTCAGATGAGCTAAAAGTAGGTGATGTTAAAGCAGTGCGCTATTTTGCTCAAGATCAAGTACTTTTTAGAACTGAATCAGGCGAAGTAAGTATGCTAGATGCATATTGTCCTCATTTAGGAGCGCACCTCGGTCATGGCGGTATTATAAATGGTGAATGTATTGAATGTCCTTTTCATGCATGGAGATGGAAAACAAATGGAAAAATTGGAGAAATACCTTACGCAAAGAATATTCCTCCAAGAGCCAAGGAAGCTAAAATATTTACATATCCAACCGTTGAACGTAATAACCTAATATATGCTTGGTATCATCCTCACGGCGAAGAGCCTCATTATGAAGTAGAAACTTATCCTGAGATCGATGATCCAGAATGGGGCGATGAATTTGAAAAATTTGAATATCGCATAAAATGTCATATACAAGATATGGCTGAGAATGCCGTCGATGCTGCTCATTTCATGTATGTTCACGGAGTTGCTTCATATCCAGAATTTGAAGTCACTTATGAAGATCAAAAACGATTTTTCTATCAAAAGGCTGACATGATTACCCCAAAGGGTACTGTTAAAGGAAAGATATCAGGCGCTTCAAATGGTCCAGGTGATAACTTTACAAAGTTTGAAGGAATTTGTGATACCCTCTTACTAGGATCAACAACGCCAACAGAAAATGAAGAAGTAATTACTAGATTCTCATTTCTTCAAAAAAAAGTTAATGGCAAAGTTCCAAAAGCTGGTGTAGGTGCTGCAATTATTGCTGATATAAATAAGCAAGTAAAAGAAGATATTCCCATTTGGGAAAATAAAAAATTTGCTTCTAAACCTGTTCTATGTGATTCAGATGGCCCGATTGCAAAATTTAGAAAACATTTTTCAACATTTTATGCTGAATAATATAAAGTGAATCATTAAACATTTCTTGCAATAAAAAGACTTAAGATTCCATAGGCTCAAAATCAAACTTACTAACTCCGCAATCTGGGCAAACCCAATCATCTGGTATATCTTCCCATCGAGTTCCGGGAGCAATTCCATCTTTAGGATCACCAAGCTCCTCATCATAGATATGACCACAGATTACACATTCATATTTTTTGTAACTCATAATCAGTATTGTAAATTAGATTTTATCTTTGCATGCTCCTCTCTACTTAATGAGTGAGAAAAAAGTAAATATGCAGCTATAGAATAACTAATAATTGGTACAAATGTATAAATATAAAAGATCGCCATTTTTGAAGAATTGCTATTAGCTACACCTATGCTTATATCAAAATTCCAAAATATTTCTAAAACTAAATATGGGATTACTGCTGCAAGTGCAAAACCAACCTTTGTTAAAGTGGTTAAATATGAGAAAACTGTTCCAGAGATGTTCTTGCCGCTTTCAAGATTTAATTTATCAGAGATATCTGCAGTAATTGCATTAATCAGAGGTAGAGGCCCTGAAAACGCAAAACCATATAAAACTATAAATGATCCAACGGCTATAAGCTTAGACCAATCATCAAGATCTCTTATAAACCAATAACCTATAAATCCTATCAATAAAATAAGAATTGCATATACACAAGCAATACCAGCTGCAAAATGCTTAGATGTTTTTATTCCTAAGTTTCTCCAGACCCATAAACCTAAAACACTAACAATATAATAAACAAGCATTAATCGAGATGAATATTCTGGAAGTCCTATTACTACTTCCATCCAAATTAAATATAGGGCTCCATTTAAACTCATGCAAAATGCTATAAGAATAGCCGCACAAACAATTTTATTTAACATTGCATCGCTAAACAGATTGTGAAAAGTTTTAAATGGATTAGTTAGTTTATTTGATGAACTTCGCTCGATTGAATCAGGAACCTGCTTCAAAGCATTAAAAGTTATCAATGGAATACAAATTAAAACAAATATTCCAATTGCATTAACTTTGGCTTGAAGAGAAGGATCATTAATTTCTACAACTGCGGGTATTGCTATTACTGAAAACATACCAAATAGAGCCATCAACTCTCTTAATGTTAAAAGCTTCGTTCGTTCATCATAATTTGGTGCAAGAAAAGACGACCATGAAAGTTGAGTGATAGTGCTTAATGTAAATGCAGAATAAAGTAAAAATAATCCACTAAAAAAATATAGCCCTGAAGGCTGTTCAATTGATGGTAAAAAAATTATATAGGTTGCAAGCATAAAAATTGGAGCTGATAAAAATATCCAAAGCTTATGTTTACCCCATTTTGAAGGAAATTTATCAATTAAAACTCCCATTAAAGGATCGGTTAAAATATCTGTAAATCTACCGAAGAAAAAAATAATTCCCACTAATGACAAACCTAAACCCATGTCATCAGCATAGAAAGGCAATATAAAAATAAAAATTGGCATTCCCGCTGCAGATGTTGGTAAATTTAATGCAGTATAAGAAATACGCTGAAACAAATTCATATGTGGTGAAAAAGTTTAAACCTTAAAAACATCTCTCATGGAAATAATGCCCACAAGATGTTCTCCTGAGAATACAGGTAAATGCCTTATTTGATTTTTAAGCATAATTTTTTTTGCTTCTGAGTTAGATGTATCAGGACAAGTAAAGATTAATTTTCTTGTCATAATATCTTTTACGGTTTTAGACTCTAAATTTTTAAATCCACCAGATAATGCATAAACAAGATCTCTTTCAGTTAATATGCCTACAACAGATGATTTGGAGAGATGTTCTTCGGAACCAATCTTACATATCATCAAAGCTCCAATTTTATTTTTATTCATTAAAGTTGCAGCATCAAATAAATTAGAATCTTCGGGCAATGTAAAAATATCCCAATACTTTTGCTCATTTAAATGATCTTTGACCCTTTTCATTTTGTTGTAATATTCTTTAGTAACTTTGAAACAATTGTGTGAAAGATATTAACACCCAATCTGATTTCTTGGTATCATAAAGGTACAATAATAATGTACGTATAATATTTACTTATAATTTTTAACACAATTAACATAAAATAAATATGAAATCTTTAAAATCCCTATCTGTAATTGTTTTTACATTTCTGCTTGCTTTACCTATATTTTCTGGTGATAAAGGTTATGTTGGTGAAGAAGGTACGGAAATCGAAGTTAACAGAATTTCTAGCCCTAACCCTGAATACCCAAGAAGAGCTATAAGGCTTGGCGTTGAGGGTTCTGTCAGATTAGAATTTGATGTAGATACAGATGGGTCTGTATTAGATCCATATGTTGTAGATAGTAGCCCAGCTGGTGTTTTTGATAGAGCAGCAATTAAGGCTGTAAGAAAATTTTTATATGAACCGCCAACATACAATGGAACATCAGTAAAGGTTAACAATGTTCAAATTGATCTTACCTTTAAGCTCGCAAATTAATACTGATTATTAATATAACCTAAGGATAATAATGCCTATTAGACTCCAGTTACTTTTATTTGGGGTAATTGGTAATGTTCTTGTAGCAGCTATATTTATTTTTTCATTTGGATACAGAGAAAATATTCAAGAAGACTCTTCAAATGAATCATTATTAACTTTATATGAATCAGCCTGGTATCAAACTTACAATAAATCCTTTGATGTCATGTCTAAATGGCTCCCCGTTACTGGTGAAAATGCATCTTTTTGGGATCCTGATTCAGAAATTTTTTTAGATGAGGTTGCTTCTAGTAATATTTTTACTAATCCCCTGCTTGATACGATTAGCGCTGACAGAATTGGTGATGCTCAATATTTAATTGAACTATTCTTTGAAGAAGAGCTTGATTATGGAAATCTAAGCTATGTTATGGCTTATTTCCCATCCGGTGAAAGAATTTATTGTGGAAGTGCCCTAGATTTATTAGGTGTTGACCCATGTTCTCCAGCAGCTTTACCTGATTTTTTTAGTTACCTTGATTCATTTTTGCAAGAAGCTTCATCGAGACCAAGACAATCAATTATTAAAATTAAAGATAAAGATGATGAACTAGCATCTACTTTAAATCAGGCTCTAAGCTTTCCTGTAAAAGTAGAAGGTGAAACCTTGGCAGTTATAGCTTTAGGTGTAGACATAAGAAAAGGATTGGAAGTTTTTGAAGACGAATTTGAAGTAAGAACTGCCATCAATACAGATTCAGGCTTAATTTCATTAAATGACTATTACCAACAATTTGGTGATACCGAAGATGATTTGTTTGATATTGAAAACTTTACAAAGCTAACGGATAAAGCTAAATCTTTTAAAGAGATTAATGGTTCTCGATATTCTGAAAAAGACACTGATCTAGGAACCTCGGTCACCCTTTTACCTTTAAGCTCATATATTTCAGCTGATGAAGCTCAGTTATTTATCTTTAAAGATGAAAGAGAAAATATTTTAAGAGCGGCAAATGTTTTAAATCTTACTTATGTAGCGGCTATATTATTTGTTGTTTTTATTATTTCATTAATTGCTTTCATTACAACTAGAACCTTCGGTGGTATCACTAAAGCTATTGAAGTACTTGAAGGGCTTACTAAGGGTGATCACACTCAAGAAATGCCAATTAGAAAAGGAATCCTTGCATCAGAAAATGATGAAGTAGGCCAACTTTCTGCAGCTCTAGGAACCTATAAATCCCATCTTATTGAGATGGAATCAATTAGAGAAGAGCA
>MDSZ01015694.1_pt1 | contig 18034 bp, 18 predicted proteins | sample 811201 | NCBI WGS metagenome assembly MDSZ01 (sample SAMN05326647, study PRJNA326480) | marine metagenome | isolation source: seawater | place: Indian Ocean: North | collected 2010
GAAGAGCCACTACCTGAGCCGCTGCCTGAGCCACTGCCTGAACCGCTTGCCGCACTGGAATTGTACTGGAAGGTGATATCTTCCATTGCTTCGCCAATGATTAGGTCAGCACCTTCGACGCTCGGCGTAAGAATATTGGAAGAACCTGAGCCGCCCGTCTCGAGAACGTCGTTGGTTTCGTCAAGCGTTTCTTCGTCGCCCGACCAGGCGTTCATGGATTCAAGATAACCGACTTGGGTCATCATCATCATGAGGAGTGAAAGAACGATGGCTCGGTTGAAATTCGGATGGCGTACGCTGGACATGGTCTGTGGAAAAAATGGCACCATGTAATATTCATTACCGTTCATAATAGGGGAGTGATAGATATTCTTTGAAGAAAAAAAAATGTGCACATAAATTTGAGTTACAATCGTGAGAAACGAGCGGTGAATTCAGCCGTAGTCTTGAAGTCCTCAGTGTGTTTCGCCCAACCCAAGGTGAGCAAGTGTCAAAGTACAATGTCCCCGCTGATGTACCCAATGATTTGATTGAAACATACATCCAAAACATGGATGCTGCAACCGCCGGAACCGGCAAAATGAACCTGTTTGCATGCGACCAGAAAATCGAACACTTGAATGATGATTTTTACGATGGTGGCGACGCTATTCCACTCACCTCAAACGACCCGAAACATCTCTTTGAAATCGGTCAACGTTGCCATGATGCAGGAACCATAGGTGTTCTTGCTGGCCAACTTGGTCTCATCTCGCAGTATGCGAGAGATTACCCCGATTTGCCTTACTTGGTAAAACTCAACTCGAAATCACATATGGTGAAAACCGCACAAAGAGACCCAATCTCTCAAGCAATGTGGGATATGGACGACGTCATGTCTCTAACACACAATGGCATCAATGTTGTCGGGATTGGATACACCGTCTACATTGGCAGTGAGTACGAACATGAAATGCTTTCGGAGGCTGCTCAATTTATCCGTCAAGCACACGAACTGGGTATGATTGCGGTCGTTTGGATGTACCCCCGCGGACAGGCTGTTGCCGATGAAAAAGACCCGCAACTGATTTCCGGTGCAGCAGGTGTTGCTGCATGTATCGGCGCTGACTTTGCAAAAGTCAACTATCCTCGTGCCTTTGATGGCATGAGTCAACCCGAATCCCTCGCCATCGCTGCACAGGCTGCCGGCCGAACAGGCATCATATGCTCAGGTGGAGGCTCCCTCCCTGCTCTAGAATTCCTTGAGCGACTTCACGCTCAAATGAGTGTTGGAAACTGTATGGGCGCTGCTACCGGCCGCAACATTCACCAGCGAGACACAGAATCTGCAGTTCGAATGACTGCTGCTTGTCACGCCATCATCTGTGAAGGTGCATCGGTCGAACAAGCTATGGCTATCTTTGAAGGCAATTGATGCGGCAAATTGTAGCCGGATTCACACGAGACTATTGATGGGTTGAATCCCTTCTTCTCTCGAACAATCTGTGAACAATCTTGAAGTCAAGCCGAGGAGCCCTTACAATCCATGCGACCAGTTCACTTCGTGTTGATGTTGGTCCTACTCACGTCTCTTTCGGGCTGTTTGGGCGTCGAAGGGTCCTCGGATGAGAGCCCCGGCACCTACATCGTCGAATCCACGCTGACTTCTCTTGAGGTCGAGGCAAAATCCGATTACTATCAAGACGGCGAGACCGTGTCGTGGTCGGTTGAATCCGGTTCTTTGGACGACGACATCGAGTCTGCTGGTGGCAATGTTGTCGGGGTGTTGTTTTCCATGAGTTATGGTGAGGACGAATCTTCGGGCGGTCCGGTTTGCCTCGGAGGTGAGGCCAACCAACCCGACTCGATCACTGGTTCGGCAACCAAGGGCGAATGGGCGCTTTCAGCCGACGGTGAGAACCCGGGTGCCCATGATGTGAACCTCACGTGGCACAACCAGTCACTGCTCTCGGGTGTCATTGAGGGGCTAAGCAAGAGCGACATTGAGTCACAGTTGGCCTTCGGTGAACAAGCCCTTGGAGCATACGATTTGAGCCTCACCGTCAATGCGGAGGCCTACAATGGAGCGTTGTGTTCGCACAACGACGACGGGGAAGAAGTCGCCACCGTGGTCAGTTTGTTGGTGCTGGATTTCACCGTTCTCAACGAGAACGGAGATGAGGCTTCAACGTTGGCTGTCGGTGAAGATTCGTTACCTATGTTCATGTTCGCAGCCTGGATTTTCTCGGTGGTGTTTCTCGTCGGGTATGTTTCGACCCAACAACGAGAACGCTTCCATCTTGACCTTGATTTTAGTGAACCGGAAACCGAAGTCGTTGAGGGAGAATCCACCTCGGACGGCGAGACGCTGGTCGACAGTTATCGAGCCCGTGTCATCACTCTCTCTGCGCTCTATGTCGCACAAGGCGTACCTTGGGGCTTCATCACCGTCACGATGGTGACCTTCCTCGCTGCTGAAGGAGCAGACGCTGGCGACCTTGCCTACTTGCTGACGCTCGGGACACTACCGTGGTCGTTCAAGTTCCTCTGGGGGCCCATCATTGACCGGTTCCAGATGCCAGAACTCGGACGCCGTCGGCCTTGGATTCTCATTGCACAGACCGGAATGGTGACGCTGCTCGTCACCATGCTCATGGTGCCCGACTTGACCAACAACATCTCCCTGCTCGGTGCGTTGTTCTTCGTCTACAATGTGTTCACGGCGCTTCAAGATGTGTCGACCGATGCCTTGGCGGTTGATGTGCTTCAATCACATGAATTCGAGCGGGTCAACAGCTACATGTTCACGGCCAAGTCGTTGGGAGGCGTCATCGGAGGAGCAGGTCTTGGAACCATCATCGGCATCGTGGGCATAAGAGGGGCATTCCTCATCCAAATTCCCATTCTCATCGTTATCATGATGGTGCCCTTGTTCATGCGCGAACGACCGGGTGAGAAGCGCTTCCCTTGGGATGAAGGCGACGCCGTTGAGATGGCTGACGAGCCTAAGGAATTGGATGAAGATGTGCGAGGTTTCGCCGTCATTTTAGGAAACATCAAGACCGCATTTTCGGTTCGCTCAGCCCAACTCGGCATTGCAGTCAGCCTCATGATTTCCCTTGCGTTCATTCTCATACCTATTCTTCCGTTGCTGTTCCTTCAAGAGTTGGGCTGGAGCCAAGAAGAATTCAACGCCACGAAGGGTGGAATCATCCTCGTAGTCACCATGCTCGGGGCAATGGCAGGTGGCGAACTTGGTCGCAGATTTGGTGGAAAGTCCATGCTGATGTACGCTGCTCTCAGTGCTTCGTTGACCACATTAGCGTGGGGTACGTTTGACAACATGTGGAGCGAAGGCTGGTTCATGATGCTCGTGTGGCTCGTCCACACTTTCCTCTGGGCTATCGTGTCCATCTGCTCCTATTCACTCATGATGCGGGTGACATGGGCGGAAGTTGGTGGAACCCAATTTACCGGTTACATGGCGATGATGAACCTTTCTGCCATCATAGGCTACCAGTTGGCGCCCATCTTCGCTGAACGCTACAACTACCAGACCATCTTCTACATCGCTGCCGTGCTCGAGACGTTCGTGGTGCTTGCTGCGCTGTTCATTGACCCAGAAGAAACAGACCGAACTCTCAACGCTGCTGTGTGAGCCTTTGTTGGCGTGGATTTAATTCCGCAACCATTCAATAGGGGAGGACATAAACATAAACGGCGTAGAAAAAGAGCACATTGAAAATGGCCACTGCTGCTATGAAAAAGCGCTTTTTTCTCTTGGCAATAGTCTCGTCATCGACCGGTTCGTTTGACTCATCGATTGTATTTGGCCAGAGAATCGCTTCTTTCAAGCTCTTTTTTCGAACAAAGAATTGGAATAAAATGTTCAATATTGTCAATACAAAAAGAAGCAGACCTAGGATTCCTAGAACATCCTCAATTATGCCAAATTCCATGAACTTCGATTCAACCTCAGCATTATTACTTCTTCTGCGATGAATTCAATTTGGCGAGGATTTGAAGATGTATATCCTTTTGAGGATTGCAATGAAATGGCGGCAAAAAGAATGATAACAACACAAAACCATTCAAAAATGGATGGATTTGTCGATTCGGCCACACATCGTCCAGTGGCGCTGATGCTTAGCCTTGACCTTTGAGAAATCCGTTGGTGGAAATCATGTGCCGACGGTGTAGTCGTCAAGGTAGGCAAGTTGCGCATCGGTCAAGACATCGATACTGAAACCGAGCGTTTCGAGTTTCGTTGTTGCAAGTTCTTGGTCTTGTTCTGTGGTAATGTCGTACACTTCTTTGCCCATCGAACCACCTTCTTTGGCCAAACGGCAAAGTGAAAGGAACTGGTTAGCAAACGACATGTCCATGACTTCTGATGGATGGCCTTCTGCTGCAGCGAGGTTGACCAATCGGCCACGTGCAAGCAGGAAAATGCGACGACCGTCTGGCATCAGGAACTCTTCGTTGTTGGCTCGAATGGTTCGGACTGAAGTTGCACGCTCTTCCAAATCGGTAATCTTGATTTCACAATCGTAGTGACCGGTGTTGGAGATGATGGCTCCGTCTTTCATTGAATCAAAGTGCGCACCGGTGATTACGTCTTCCATACCGGTTGCGGTACAGAAAATATCTCCGATTTTCGCAGCTTCATCCATCGTCATTACTCGGTATCCTTCCATGACCGCACGAAGTGCTGGGAGAGGGTCAACTTCGGTGATGACTACGTTTGCACCCATTCCTCGAGCACGCATGGCAAGTCCACTTCCACAGTGGCCGAATCCAGCCACGACGAATGTCTTGCCTGCAATGAGTACGGAGGTTGCTCGCAGTATGCCGTCGATGGTCGACTGTCCGGTACCGTAAACATTGTCGAAGTCCCACTTGGTTACAGCATCGTTGACTGCGATGACTGGGTAACGTAGGTCGCCAGCTGCTGCCATTGCACGAAGTCGGTGAACTCCAGTGGTTGTTTCTTCGGTACCGCCAATAACACCTGGCGCGTATTCTAACTTATCAGTGTGAACACGGACAATCAAATCCGCACCATCATCGAGCGTGAGGGTCGGCTTAAACTCAAGTGTTCGGTCGATACACCAATAGAAATCATCGCTGGATTGACCGTGCCAAGCGTGGACGGAGTATCCTTCAGCAGCCAACCATGCAGCAACCTCATCTTGGGTTGAGAGAGGATTGCAGCCAGACCATGAGATTTCAGCTCCTGCTGCACGAATTGTTTCGATGAGAACTGCGGTTTCCTTGGTGACGTGGAGGCATCCAGCAACTCGCATGCCAGCGAGAGGTTTGGTGCGCTCGGCTTCTTCCTTGAGTTTTGCCATGACTGGCATTCTGGCACGGGCCCAGTCAACCAAAAGTGCGCCTTGTTCAGCCAAATTTATGTCGCGGACGGTATACATCTCGGTCTTGTCCAAGTTATCCATGCCGTCGCCAAATACTCATCCTTATTGAATCCCCCGTAAAAGCAGGATGGTACGGGTCAAAGATACGCCGAGAAGAAACTCAAAGCGAGTTGTTCGAACTGTTTCCAGTCGTAACGTTACCATCGTTATCGATGATAATTGGAGTGCCTTCTTGCCATCCTGGGCAGTTTGAAGAAACCCAGTTACGAGTTGCCCATTCGCAAATATCGTAACCGCCTGAAAGGATGCCTGAGCGCTTGATGTAACCGACCTTAACGATGTCTTTGTCCTTTGAAAGAACGTTACCGAGTTGCTGGCTGGTCGTACCATGACGCATGGTACTGTTGATATGTTCCAGAATCTCGGCAGTATTGCGTGGTCGATCTCCTAAAAATTTCTTGATTTTTTCTCTGATTCTGGTTGTTTTCATGTGTTCTTTCCTCCTGTCATGAGGCCATTTCCCGTAGGGGGTCGGGGCCACTAAGACAGATGACCGAGGGTGCTCATATAACCCTTGTCCTTGAAAACAGATGATAGTTACATTTCATATGCAAATCGAGTGTTATTTTCACACCTTTGTTTCCGAATGTAAGTAAAAACCAACTTTCTCCAGTGGAAATGTGTAACTAATTGTAACTAAATAATAGAATAAACTGCAACATTTATCAATGCTCGCCAACAGCAATGGAACAAGGTGACTTTGATGTCAGAAAAACGCATCCGTAGCAGCCATCAACGTCGAGTGTTGAATTGGCTTCTCGATGGCAGTGGCACGGTTTCTGAGATTGCAGAAGCGCTGAATCTTCGCATGCCACACGCATCATTGGCGCTACGGCAATTGCGAGAGAGAAATGAAGTCAGCCGTGACGAACAAGGCAGTATTCGTGGAGCCAAACATCGACTGAATGAGGTAGGTCGGGCCAGGCTGAACGAGGATTTACTTTCTCGAGCCCGCCAACTTGCTACACAACGGCCAGAGAAAGCAGAAGGGATTGTGCTGGCGCAAGACGGAGCTCATGTCATGCTTGGTTATGTGAAACCACCATCGTCAAAGCTACTTTTGCTGCCCAACCAAGGTATTGGAGCAGGAGGTGCACCCCCTCTATCCTCCAATGGAAGAAGAGGGGGGCGTTGGGCTGTACAAAGAACAAAAGAGATTCTGTGGTACACGCTCGATGATTTTGAACCAACGGAATTTCCACAAAGTCTGCCAGCACGCGGCACACTCACCGAATGGACCGAAGAGGTCGATCGTATTGGAATATTGAGAGCAACATTCCTCGATACGAGTACTGAGTGGCCACTTAGCCCAGGCACCTGGTTCACAGAACCAGCAAACCAAACACCATTACCACAGGCGCTTACTCAAGGGAAGTACGCCTTAGGTCACGCAACTGGAACCAACATTCTCATCTCACCCCAATCCGGTGTCCACGGCCATTTGCCTGTATCGGTCAACCGAACCATCGCGCTCAATGCGATGAGCAAGGCAGCGTTGGTGTTTGAAGACCAATCCGCCAAGAACGCTTCTCGTACTCTACCGGTCAATGCCCTCCGTTATTGGTTGAGAATTCTCCATCCAAGACTCTCTGCTGAAAAATTGGCAGCAAAATTTGAGGAACTGCGCGCGCACCTAGTGGATTCGTCCAAACAATCTCTCCCTGTGGCTGTTCAACGACGGATAGTATCGGACTTTGGTAACGCTGATTGGAGAGATGATGAAATTTCGAGAATCAATTTTTCCGGCGTATCACAGGACGGTGGTCGGGTTTTGCTGGAGTGGTATCTCCAAGAGGAAAGCATGGAGTGTGTGGTAGAGTGGCCTTTTTCAATCGTCGAAAACAAGGATTTACTCAATCGTCTGCTTTCTTCAAGAAAGTGCAGAATTCTACTTACCAGTGAAGGCGAATACCATCGACTAAGCAATGCTTCATCTGTCCTTCGAACGGAAAAAACCCTTCGACAAGCGGTGATACAACTTGGTCGAGGTAAGCAGATACCGCTCTCTCTGTTGAGAACAACCAGTGAGCGTTCTTCGCTGAACACGTTTGAAGAAATACCCTCTTCGGCACTTGAATTGCTTTCGTCATGGGATGCAAACGAGGGTTTTACTCGGGCTAATTTCACGTCAAAAACAGTACAGATTGAAGAACAAAAAGCAATGTGGTACGCACTTTCAACATTTCCAAACGGTGATGAAAATTGGGCGAATTTGAATGAGAGTACTGCGCCACTTGCGGCTTGGATTGCAACGCCATCGCAACACCGTACCTCAAGATGGATTCGACTGCGCTCAAGTCTTCCATTAGGATGGGCCGACTTGCTGCCCATTGAACAATGCGAAACTGCAACGCTGATTTCCGCAATGCCAAAAGCCTCATTGAAGTGGAGTGAAGCGGCTCTAGACAAGACTCGTCAGAGATTTATCAACAACGTGGAATCCATTGTCAAATACGACCACTTCCTACAAGACCGCGAAATCGGTTCTTGGATGGCAACGTCGGTCTTGCTGGCCTCCAACCAACTGCCTGAGGAATTTCACTCGTTGCTAATACAAGCCTGCAGTCGATGGTTGGATGCACCGCACCAATCTCTCAAGGTCCTCGAGGCTTTGTTCCCAATTGGAAGTCCACTTTCGAGTCAGATTGAAGAATGTCTCTTGAAATGCAGAATGGCGGCGAAACTTCATCCTCATGATTCAATACTTTACATTTGGAGTACCTTACTGCAACGGCTTGAGTCAAACGAACCGCTAACCCCTGAATTTCTTCGACAGGTGATGACTGAACTCCCTTCATCATGGTGGAGAGCATGGGCAGGAGAGTGGTTGCAAATTCAATTGTCTTCATCATCTGGTCGTCGATGGTTGGCATCAACCGAGATTCCTTGGGCTGCTTTGTTGGCTCGACCTGCAGGGGAAAGAGGGGGAATTCCTGCTTTACCGACAACCTATCCAGATGGGAGAATAGCGCTAAAGGATATTCTGAATATTCTTCTGTTGGAGGATGGAATTGGGAAACCAGGATTGCTTGACGTACACGATATGCTGGCTACCTTCGAGCGAGGTGAATCGGTGCACTTCGGACGAACGCATCCACTGGTAGGATGGCTTGCTCGTCCTGTCGATTCGTGGCCGGTAATGGGTTTGGATGTTCTTCATCAAGGAGATGCGGAGATTGGGGCGTTGCTTTATGCACGCTCATTTGCTTCAAACTTGGAATAATTCGATGATTTGAAAAGGGGTCGACAAGTGGACATATTGCCGTACCCGCAACATCTGGCAGAGCTACTGTGAAATTGCTGTGAAGTCCGATACCAATGGTACGGTCCGCTATCGAAGACTGAAGTGACCCTTCGGGGAATGACCTTCGGTGCAAAGCGGTAAACCAACCGGTAGGTAATGGGTCCTCGTGCGACGACAGGATGAACACGAGACAACCAACCTTCTGGACAGCAAACCCTGACGCTGGGTCAGGCCCTCGAGCTTTGCGATGAAAAGGGCCGTTACGCGTCGGGGTACAGCTCCTCTTCTCTAATTTGGCTCAAAACTGAGTTGTTTTTGCTCATTCGAGGCGATGCAATCAAAGAGCCGCTCACTCCACCACGGTTCATGACCTCGACGCGGCGTTTTCGCTGTTGCCTTGTCGGGGGGACATTCGACCGGCTTCACGCTGGACATCGATTATTGCTTCATGCTGCAAGCAAAAATTCTGAAAAAATGGAAGTTCACATCACTTCGGATGAAATGGCGCACTCAAAATCACCGTTTGTTCAATCGTTTGAAGAACGTCGTAGTGAATTGCTCAATTGGGCAGATACAGTAACAGGGTGCAAAATTACTGTTCACCAACTCAACGACAACTACGGTCCAGCACCTTCTCACGCTGCAGCCGATGCCATCGTAGCAACTCCTGAAACTCGCAACATGTGCCAATCCATCAACGAACAGCGAAATGAAAACGGCCTCCCAGCCTTGCATATTATCGAAGTCATGCATCTGGACGGAATTGAAGGAGGAATTATCAGTTCATCTTCAATTCGAAACGGACACATGGATCAAGAAGGGCATCCGTGGATGACATTGCATCAACGCCAATCAACGCTCAAAATGGCAGCAGCACTTGACAGTGAACTCAAAACTCCAATGGGTACATTGTTTGAAGGACCTGAAGACGACCCTGAAATTGGCATGGCTGCTGCCTTGGATGGATTGCCGACTTCGCATGGAGTCATAATCACTGTAGGAGACGTAACCACGAAAACGATGCTGGACATGGGACTTATCCCCGATATTGCTCTCATCGATGGTCAAACAAAGCGTACTGAATTGGAAGATGAGTTCAAAGTTGATTGTTCGCAGTTCGCTGTTCAGTTGCATGCAGTTAATCCTGCTGGACTTCTTACCCCTTCACTTAACCAAGCGGTCGCCGAAGCACTTCGGGCTGAACAATCTGTAGTTTTGGAAGTTGATGGAGAGGAAGATTTGGCTCCATTGGTGATTCATTGTTTGGCACCGATAGGAACAGTGGTCATGTACGGTCAACCAAAGACTGGTGTGGTGGTGCAATACACTTCACTTGAAGTCAAAAGCAGATGCCGACATCTCCTTTCCTTGTTCGAGGTGGAATGATGTCGGACGAAAATCCACTTATCAGCCTAACAGTTTGTGTTCGAAATGGTGTAGATTGGGTTGATGGATGTCTTGAATCCCTCAAATCACAAACCTATCGGCCAATCGAAATTCTTGCAGTTGATGATGGCTCATCCGATGGCTCAACAGAAAAATTACTCGCCTGGCATGATGAAAATGCTGAAATTCCTGTTCGAGTCCACACTCAAGAAGCAAAAGGCCTCTCAGCAGGGCGACAATGGGCCGTTGAAAATTCCAATGGGGCATGGGTTGCAATCACTGACATCGATGTTCGGCCTGAACAAGACTGGATTTCAAACCTGGTTGAGATGAGTGCTCCAATCGATGAAGATGAAACAGTCGTTGCAGTAACGGGAAGAACCGTATTCGAACATGAGGGTGATATTGTCAGCAGGTTACGCTCGGTTGAAATCGCTACCAAATATCGTTCAAGGCCACGAAGAACGAGCTTAGCAAACGGCCCATGTTCAATGTTTGAACGAGAAAGTTTGCTCGCTGTTGGAGGCTTTAATCCACAATGGTACCATGCTGAGGACATGGAGGTAAGTTTGCGATTGAATGCTGCTGGCGGCACTATTGTGTATGCACCAAACGCCGTTGTTCATCACGTTCCCGAAAAAGAAACATCGAGATTTCTGGCCAAGCGAAGACGCGATGCGCGAGCACACATGAGAATTGTCAGACACTTTCCTCGTGGCAGGAGAAGCGGACCTGGGTTCGATTTCATCGGAAGTTCAACGATTGTGTTAACCGTTTTCCCGCTATGGATTATGGCACTTGTCTCTGGTATTCCGTTTGGCTTTTCCTTCTTCACAGAAGAGGATTGGACGTGGGATGTTGCCAAAACTCGCTGGCAAACTCAAATGCTGGTCGTCACAGTGTTGATGATGGTTGTTCACGAGTTTGTTCTTTGGCGCGGGCCGCTAGGCGTGGTCAACAGAGGTGCACTCAGCGCTGGTCGCTTCTCAATTCTTGAAATTCTGAGGGTGCGAAAACTCACCATGAAGTGGAGTATTGCGTTGTGGCAAGGGCTGCTACTCGGAGCGAAAGATGCACTTCTAGGTCACAATGGACATCGAAAATTGTTCTCAAAAAAACCGAAGTAAGTTCAGTCGAGATTGTCATCGCCTTCAGGTGCATTAGCAGCCATGAGCAGGCCCAATCCGAAAGCAATCAAGGCGATGCTGATTGAATAGACTCCGATATCGATCCAGCCGGTGTTCACAATTCCGTAGTAGAAATAAAACACGAATCCAAGCAAAAGAGACCATGCTCCGAACAACTTGTTCCATCCACCCAAGTCTGGGTCAACCAAACATGGCCATGTGTCGTTGATGATCAATCCTTTGAACCATCCACCAACTCCGAGTTCTTGGTTCCCAAAAGTTCGGAATGCAAGAGATGTAAGGACTGCACAAAAACCGAGGAAGATTGCATCAGAAAGCACGACTTGAATTCCGTCTTCTGATTTCGGCTCAAATGCGGCGTTCCATGCTTCGAATGTCAGCAATCCACCCCAAGAGACGTGATAGGTAGGATGTATGTGGCCGAGAATGTTCAGAATACCAAGGAACAATCCGAATATGCCAATGGATGCATACCAGTTTGCAGCAGTGGACGAAGGATTCAACAACATAGAAACAAAGTCCTTACCAGTGTCGCTTTCTTCTGTGCTCATAATCCGCCCACCTACCTTTTGGATATAAGCACACCGAAACATTCAGCAGATTCGTTTCAAGAAGATTGTGTTCAAAGTCGAGACTGATGTCGATACGGACGAATGAACACTTCTTCCATTTCCGATTCGGATTCAATCATGATTTCTTGAGCGTTCACATTGTTGGGAATGCATGAATTAATTTGTTTGGAACGTCCGTATCTGCCCTTACTTATTGTTCGAGCAGTAATCAATCCAAGCATGTCTAGATTCGAGATTAGACCGGATACACGACGTTGCGTAAGTGCGTTGTGACCGATGTATCTGCAGGCTTGCTGGTAAACATCGTAAACTTCACCGGTCTGAATGTTTCGCAATCCGTTCTTTTCGTTAAGCAAAACCGCTGCAAGAACAAGTTTTTGTTGGCTTGGAAGAGAAGAAATCACCGGAATCATCTGGTCCCGTTCAATTTGGTGCTGAGCCATTCGAACGTGACGTTGCGTAACAGTATCATCCCCATTCTGCTCGGCTTTTTCAGTTGAAACTCGTAGCAAGTCCAGTGCACATCGTGCATCACCGTGTTCTTGAGCAGCAAGCGCAGCGCACAATGCGATGACTCCGTCATCAAGAATCTCATCTTTCAGTGAGCCTTCAGAACGCTGCCTCAAAATATCTTGAAGTTGACCAGCGTCGTAAGGGTTGAACACTATGTCGAGTTGTCCCAGTCGAGAACGTACACGTGGGTCAAGGAAATCGGTGAATTTGAGGTCGTTTGAAATCCCAATGACACAAGTTCGTGCAGACTTTAGAGAAGCATTGAGACTGGTAAGGTTGTACAAGAGGTCATCGCCAGCTTTACGCACAAGATGGTCAATTTCGTCAAGAACGATGATGTAAACTCCGCCGTTAAGGTCCATTCGGCGAACAAGTTCACCAAAGACACGATCGGTTGGCCAACCCGTGAACGGAATTTCATCGATTTCATGTTCTTCTCGAAGCGAATTACCAAGATGGCTCAAGACTCTGTATTGGGTGTCAATCTGACGGCAGTTGACCATAATCGAGCGAACAGGTCGGTTCTTTTCACGCCCTTTGGCCTCAAGTTGGTTGCAGACGAATTTCGTGACTGCAGTTTTACCTGCACCGGTCACACCGTAAAGAGTCATGTTGGAAGGAATTTGACCGTTCAGCGCTTCAACCAAATTGAAAGCAATCGATTCAATTTCACTGTCTCTGTGAGGTAAGATTTGAGGGAGATGGTCGTGGCGTAGAATTTCCTTGTTGAGGAAAAGAGTTTTTCGTGAAAGGAAATCATCGAAGATGTTTCTGTTCATTGAGTGTCCTCCTTACCGTACAAATTCGAACGAATACCCGAGGGCATCGTGCGATAATGTGCGTTAGTCCGAGTCCCCCTCATAAGTATGTCCGTCGACGAAGAATGGAAATGATTTTTTCATCGGTGTTTTGATGTTTAAGTTAGATTATAAAGGGTCCTTCTTTATATGCCATTTAGGGGAAAAATAACACTCTTCTTTTCCGAATTATGAACAATTTAGGAAATTTTTCGGGCGCCCGAAAACTACCGCAAAAGTCTCCACTTTGAACCGTCATTCAAAATCGTAAGTCCGTCTTCCGCGTGACAAACGTTTGACGGATGTTTTGGATATTCATTGGTGACAATTGGAACATCGTGTAATCCTGGTTGGTCGATGTAGGTGTGTGTAACTACCAATTGAACATTTGAGGCTTTTTCCGCCAATGCTTGGATGTCTGAAGGCTTGTGGTGATGGTCAGAATCAACCCATTCTGGATGTCCCATTTCAATAATGGCCATTTGAGCCGCACAAATCTCGTCGTGAAGAGTTTGACAAGGTCCAGAATCGCCACTATGAACAAAACTATCCTCGCTATCTTCATTGAAATGGTAACCGTAGGGGTCAACTGATTCATCGTGCTGAACTCGAAAACGTTTCCAAGTCATTCCTGAATCGAGTTGCCCTTCAACCTCGAATCGCCATGTGACAGTGGAGAAAATTTCCTCCAAACTTCCCGGATAAGCCATTTGGCACAGCTGCCACAAATGCTCTTTGACACCTTCCGAAGCGACAATTGTCAGCGGTTTACTCATTGTTCTGTCAGAAATGTAACGGCGTTCAAGCAAAAAGAAAGGAATTCCAAAGACGTGATCGCCGTGAATGTGAGTGATGAAAATCGTCTCAATATCACTCAATGGAATTCGTGCTCGACGAAGACTTGCCATCGCGGTAGGTGGACAATCCACGATATGCTTTCCATCGATGAGAGCAAACGAGTGATACCGTCCATACGGCATGAAAGCGTTTCCAGTACCAAGCATCCTCACCTCCTTCGCCATGCGTTAACCAATAGGACCGACTTCTTTTCATCATCGGTTGGAACATTTGCAAGAAAGCAACCGCAATGACCGGTTAAGAAAATCTAAACTGCAAACCAAGGTGAACTCTCACAGGTTCCGTTGTGATAGATTATACCGTCATAATGGCCTGCTGAAAATCGAATTTCCTCACATCCGGAGTCGCAAAAACCCTCAGGACTCGTGAATGTGAGCAAACTTGACCACGAGTCACCGCTGCTTGAATCACCGCTCACAGACCAAGAATGGCCGCTATCTTCACCACTGATGGAAAGAGTTGAGCCATTGTGCTTGACATGCAAAGTTACCCATATCGTTTGAGACTGCTCCAATGCTGCAACCTCTCGAATGAAACCAGAAGCGCCTTCTTCATTATGGATGACGACAGTAAGTTGGTTTGTAGCAGCATCAACATCGATGGAATCTATCGAATAATCTCCACTGTGCATTTCTTCGTAACCTTCTCCGCAACCGAGGGGGGAAGAACCAAGACAGCCAGCAAGGAAAAACAAGACGACAATCAGTAGTGCTATCCGCCGCATGATGCTTGCTTGTTGAACAGGGACAAGAAACAATCGGTAGCCAACAGGCGGAATCAAAGCACTTGTGCACAGATAGCTAATCTTCATTCGAAGAACGACCCAGTTCTGCACCGCAGTTCATGCAATATTTGCCTTGCGAGGGAGTCTGCTCAGCGCAAACTTTGCAGACGATATATGAGTGAAGTTCGAGGACTGCTTTTTGCTTAATCATCAACCAGGCAACCCATGCATAGGCCACAGTTAACAGCACGAACAGTCCAAAAACGGCACCGGTGGCAAGAGACAGAAACTGCACACTTAGAGCAAAAGCGAGAAATACGCCGGCAGTAAATGCATAGACTGGCCATTCCAAACGCATGTCGGTCCTACCGGCTGCATGTATTTGATTTGTATTCAGAGATGTGTGTCTTTCGTATACATCGATAAGGACGAATAGGACGGCGATGTGTTTCATTCGATGAGCGAAATGTTGGCCTTGAACATGATGACCGTGACGTCCACGGTAATCTCTTCGTCTGTGTCTTGGCTAATCGGGTCGACAAAACCAAGCGGGGTATTAACGTCAAGTTCGAGGTCTACCGAAAGCACACCAACCCCCCAGCCCGTTTCGGTCCAGGGTTGTAACGCCTGGAATTCGTTAACCGCTGAGATAGTGGTGGATTGTCCATCATAATTCGGGTAGACCCGCAAATGGAGGTCGATCGGCATGCAACTGCTATCCTGGCCGGAGAGGTTGCTGACCGGGTCATTCCATTGCGCCGTCAAGTCGTTTTCGATGATGTCTCCTGCGACGGAATCGCACTGCACGGAGACGCCTCCTTCTTCTTCCGACGTGATGACAATGTCGATAGAACCGATGGCGAAACCCTCGGGAATGCTGATTTCTGATAAGTCGAATTGCAGGTTCCTTACCTCGTCATCTTGGAGGGTTTCAACGGCTTGCATAGTGTAGTTTTGGGTATCAAAAGAGAGATTCCATTCAGGGTTGCCCGAGGTGAATTCATCGGTGGCCTGCAGGTCGCCGACAAAGTCCACCATGGCCACCGACATCATCACCACCGTCGCGAGCAAAGCCACGACGGTTGGGACGCGCGATTCGTGAGTCACCAGCAAACTGCGCATCTGTGGTGGTTCTTCCTTACTCATCCTCCCAACACCCCCAAACCGGTAAAGAGCAGTGAAATGATGAGAATGAACACCGTCACTCCACCGAACACGATGTTGAAAAGCCGAGGAGAAGCAATGTGAGCTTCCATTTCCGGACGTGCGAAGTCCGGCACGGCCTCTTTGATGGAGGCTGAATCGTCGATGAGGCTGTTCACGATACGCTCCTCCCAGCCGATGAAGACACCCACCACAATGGCCAGAGCGGCCGAGGAAATCATGTCGGGAATGGGGAGGAAGGACTGGATGAGTTCCAGGATGGTCGAAGACACGATCAACAACATCAAGATGACAATGATACGAATGAGCCATCGGTTTTCATCACGCTTAGTGTCGACGATGTCGTAGTGTAAGAGGATGAACATGAACAAAATCGGAGTGTAGAGGTACACAAGGGCCTCGGACGTGAAGTCGTACCAAGTGCTGTAGGCCGCAGGGAAGGATTCACATTGCGTTTCGTAGCAGCTGCGCACCACATCAAGCACGGCCACATCCGCCAAACCTGCAATGAATCCGATGATGAATATGACAAAGGTAAGCACGCCGAAGGGCGAAAGGCCCACCTTGAATGAACGCCAAGACTCGCCGGCGAACAGCACAAGCATGGCCGTAGCGCCCAAGGTCAATCGTATACTCATACCGCCCCACGCAGCGCCGGAGATACTCAATCCGTTCTGGATGGATTGACGCTGGAAGAACAGGTCATTGATGGACAGCACCTGCGACAGCCAATACGTCATGGTCTCGCCGTGGATGCCGATGAGCAGCAAGCCAACGACAACCGAAATTTTTCGCAAGCGTTCGTCGTTGTCACGTACTTCAGTGACGACGAACCGAAGGTACATCGAAATGAGAACCACATACCCGGGAATAAAGAGGAGATTCTCCACCTGGAAATGCTTGAAGTCGGTCATGAGGTGCAAGGCGGCGAAGACCCCAGTGCCGATACAAACGCCTGCCAACAGGAACCAGAGGTCCCAGTCCTTGTTGATGAGGCGGAAGGGGAAGAAGAACGGAAGAAGCGCCATCAGCATGTACGATGCGGATATCAGGAGGTTCTTGGCAGTAAACGCAAACGTGCCCCCAACCTTATCTGTGTTCACGGCCGAGAAATCTTCCAGCGCACCGTAACGGAACTCAAGTACGGATGTCATGATGTAACTGAGCCCAAGGAACACCAAAATCCACCCCAAGATACAGCCAACAACCCGGTTGTTGGCCGATGTCCCTGGGCTCCTCGCAAGGATGGACAAAGTGGCAACTCCCAGCACGAGGTCCACCACCGCAGCGATGGGGACCATGGACTGGATTTCCACCATGGTTGAAGTCTAGGCCTCCAACACATAACCGTTGCGATGTATAGGGAGCGGACTGTATTCCTTGTGAAACGCTGAGCGTGTACAGGAGTGTTTGCCATTGCGAACATGCTCGTATACAACACAACGGTACCCTTTGCTTGGACGGGTATGCAGAGGGCCCCTCTTTGAAATAATGGCACCTATTGAGACTCTCATGAACCGGCTGAAGTCTGTTTTGATTGTTCTAACTTTTTTACTCTCATCGCTATCTGGGTGTATTGGTGAGGATTCAGAAAGCGACAGTGATGAAACACCAATTTTCCTCAGCAGGTCAGGTTCAATTGAGCACAATTACTGCAAATTAGCACCAGGACAAGGGAGCAGTAATTCTTCAGACGGGTGTCCAACGGATGATGAAACCATTGAAGATTATTGGTCTGCAATAACCAATCTAACTGTGATAAATCAGAGTGCTGGGAAAGGTGTCAAAATTCACTCAGAATCGGGTGGAACTATGGCAGGCACATGCAGTAGCGGTGCTATTTGGGGATGGAACATAAGGCCTGACAATGGTGACACATACAACACAGCAACACATAATCAAGGAGACATAGGGCTTCTCCCCTATGCTGGAGAAGAGTGCGTTTTAGTTTACCATTACATGGGTTTTGAAAACAAGACTATGTACTGGAGTCTGACTTACGAAATAGTAGATGTTAACGTAGAATAATCATCTACAATCTAACTGAATCGGATGAATGCAAGGGGTTCATCCGAATACCCTTTGCTCAGTTGTTGACAAATCAATGGGCTTGCAGTGGGTCGCTGCTAACGGTACGCATCAATATGACCCACTGCAAACCCTGGAATATGAGTAGATTAGCGCGAGGGTTTTATTGGCAAACCCTTGTGAAAA
>MDSZ01181934.1_pt1 | contig 18034 bp, 9 predicted proteins | sample 811201 | NCBI WGS metagenome assembly MDSZ01 (sample SAMN05326647, study PRJNA326480) | marine metagenome | isolation source: seawater | place: Indian Ocean: North | collected 2010
TAGAGGAAAAACCAGCGCCCGCACCTGAGCCAAAAGTTGTAGAGGAACCAGAGGTTGAAGAGGAACCAGAGGTTGAAGAGGAACCAGAGGTTGAAGAGGAACCAGAAGAGGATGACGGCCCAGCACCCGAAATAGATGAAGAGCCTACACAGGAACAGATAGAAGCTGAAGCTCGCTCGCAGTCCGATCAGGATTTTTATGATGCCCTAAATGATGATGATTACACTGAATTCACCCAAGCCACTGAGTCTGCTGTTGATGCTTCACTTGAAACTGAAGAGGATGACAAGGGAAAGTTAAGGGACATTTATTTCGATTTTTTATCGCGGATTCAAGATGCTGCCCGCAGGAAAGGTATGCGGTTGGAACAAGACACGATAATAGAAGTGACTTCCAATAAGACCGGCAAGACAGAACGTGTAGGACAAACTACCGGACAGCACCTAATGGCTAAACAAGGGAACGCGATCATTGTGAATACGCACACCCTTACTGTAATATTACAACGCCGTGGTGGGTCTATTGATGAGGTTGTTGACCTTATTGATGCAGTCACTTTTGAAGAGATCGGTCATATGGGACAGCACAGGGCGCTTGACCCTGAGACTGAGGAGAATATGCGGAATGAAGCCTCCCCAGAGTTCTATGAGGAGACGTTAAAAATTTATTATCTGACTGAGGAAGAAAGACAGAATTCCCGTGACAGGCTTGCCGATCCCATCAAGAGGGAGGGAGAGCAGGACACATTGATTGCAGAGCGTCTCCGCATGGAAGTCCAGCGGGTGATGTCCAACATGACAACAGAAGAGGCACAGGCTAAAGCACCCTCGCCAGAGGCAGGTGCTGAACTCAAGATTGATTTCACACGTTTGGACAAGCCCGCTTTACGGAAAGGGTTTATTCAGCAGTTGAAAGACCGCGCACGTCAAATTCGTGAGATGAAACGAGTTGGCAAAGAGAACCCATTTTTAATTGGACCCCTGCGCCGAATTGTTGATGAACTAAACCACCTACATGGTCGTCCAAGGCAGGATGCCGCGACTCGCTTCAAGCACGACCCCACTAATCCTAATGCAGCTATTGAGGCTTTGATGGATGTGATGCGGACATCTTCACCTCCTGTGGACAAGGAGGAGGAAAATAGGACTTACTATACTAGTGTTTCCGAAGAAGAAAATAATCTTTATAACTACCTCCGCAGAAGTGACCCGCTATTTAAGCCGGTTCATCCTGTAATAGTTGATCAAAAATTAGACTTTAGTGAGGAACAGTATAAAAAATATGACCATGTCATGACCCTCGCTGAGTTTATGCAGGATGCTGCCATTCTGCTAAAGCAGAAAGTACCCGCTACTTCAATAGAAAGTGTTAATTCGCTATTGGGTATGATTGACAGGATCGTAAACAGTTTTTCTGTAAAGAAACTTGAGACCCCCGTTTATCTTCGAGGAATTGACACGTCAAAATTTAACGACAACCCCGAAGGGGAGCAGCTTCTGTTGCGTTATTCAGAAGCTTTTGAGCGTCACGGTGGAGAACCTCTTGTTGAAAAGAGTGCATTAGTTGCAGGGACCGTGGAAAATCTGTATAGATCTACAGCGTTACCAACGTCCTACCTTGATAGGACTCCCCGCATTAGTAATGATGAAATCATTGTCCCCGCTGAGATGACAATGGCAGAAGTTATGGACCTTGTAGCAAGGCTCCTTATTGATACAACCTTGAGTGATGCGGGGATTCCAAATACAGGATCTGGCCAAGACCTTCTTGATAGTTATCAAAAAGTACTTAACAACTTGGTGACTGAGTCCCGTGAGGAAGAAGGTTCTGAGTATAATGAACCGTTAATTGAATTACTTACAACTTACCTTGATGCAGTTTCCTACGCCAAGGACAACCTCCGACCCCAACCAATTACATCTCAGACTGAAAGTCCGATTAAACTTAAATTCAACCCTGCACACTGGCTAGGAGAATTTGAGGGAGTGCATCCCCGTGATGGTCTAATATATAAAAATACGCTCTCTAATATTGAGACTGTGACCCCCAAACCAGCTTCTGAGGTGGTCAACCTTGAAAAGGTTGCGTCGCCTGAGTTCAGTATTAAAGTTGAAGAAGACTTCCCAGACCCAGACGAATGGAGAAGAGAGGCCCCCAGTGCCTCCAACTTTGGGGACTCCTCAGAGATTGTCTTTCGACCTGTGGTCGAAGAACAACCCCCCAATTTGAAAAGGGTGATACCAGGTTTCGGGGCCCACGCCCCAGATACTTTGGATCTCGTCATCCGACACAGATATGGTATCGAGGGTGCTGACTTTCCTCATCGGACTGGCGGGCCTTTGCAGGAACAAAATGATCGGCGGGCATTCCTTTATAAACAGTTGGAAAAAACTAGCCCGCATGTGCATGAAAGGTTAGCAGAAACCTTAGTTGATCACTACGGGATACATGTTTTAGATGAACTTAATGAACACCTTAAAAATGATAATAACTTTGAGCAATCAATCTTAGATCCTCTGATACCGGATTCCGAAGGTCGGTTCACCTTAGCGGAAAGGTTCCTGCTGTGGGAAGGGTTTACGCACATAAAGATAACGCTAGATGGTAATCGTAGTTCTGAGGAAGGCGGTTTTGGTCATGATCTTTCAGAAGATCAGTGGCGAAATGCTGTTTATGACATAGTCACCCACTTGAAAAAAATAACTAGAGCGGTTGGTCAGGACTTTAATAGTATAGATGGAAATTGGAATGCTGAAATTCCTCCTATTGTCACCGTTCAAGGTGCGGAAAATTACCAACCAATTGAAATAGAAAATTTTGCAGAAAGACCATCCTTATGGAATAAGGATGAAGTAATTGAGATTCACCTGTTTACTGATGCCCATAGATTTTATAAGGAAATTGATCTTGTCACTCCACAGCTTGATGAAAACAATGCTATAGATACAGGAATCATTGTTCCTTCATTTATAACTCAGGATGGCTGGGATACTTTTGATCCGAAAAACCTAAACTTTATTGACACAATTATAGGGGAAGTTTCGGATAAGGAGATAGCAGAGGGGCTACCGGAAAGCGCGAGGCAAAAGTCGAGGTTCTTTATTGATAGCTTATCGAACATTTATAAGTTTGCTGGTGGACTCCTCCATGACATGGAGCTTCATAATTTTTTAGAGGAAGCTCTCCCCTACAAACGGCTATCTCTCATAGGAAGAGAAATAGACACCCCGATGGGAGTTATAACTGATGTCGTACAACCCAGCTGGGGGCAGACCCAAGATTGGCAGGGCATTCTGCGAGGTCTTGAAAAAGCCTCCAAGAAATTGGTTGGTCGAGACACCCCCTTGGGGGCTAGGGGTAAAACATCAGACCGAAGGACACAAGCAAAGTCTGCTTTCAAGGCGCTTCTTGAAATTGGAGCATCCCCAAGAACCATCCGCATAGGGGATAAAACCCTTGAGCGCGGATTCTTCGGGCAGCAATACAGGGAGGGTTATAGATTCTTAGCTAAGTTGGCTTCCTTACCCGGCATGCAAAGCGATCTTCCTGGCCAGCAGTACGGTATGTATTCTACTATAGGCGGACAATTTATATATAAGAACCAGTGGTATTCTAATTGGCACATTAATATTAAGGAACAGGTTATCGGAGGTCGGATGAAATATCTTCCAAGGGCCCATTTGGGAATGTATCACAGGCTGGATTATTATACTTCTGAAGGGGGAGGAGGAGGAGGGCTGAACTATAAGGATTCATTTGATAACTTACATCTTGATCGCCATATCTTAGGTCCTGTGTTTATACCTGAGACACCACCACGCCACACTTGGCCTGGCAATCCAGATGTTACAGTTCATTCTATAGTTGGTATCAAGGTTACTGACTGGGGTGACTACCTCTTTGAGGTCACGGACAGATTTGCTATGGTGCAAACCATAAGTCTCGAAGGTATTTCAGAAATTCTCGACGAGTCTGATAATGCGGCTAAGGCTGCCATTGTGGCCGCCACCAAGCCCCCCTCCGAATGGGCGGACGCGCAGCCAACAACCCCGCGCTTACTAAAATATTCCACGAAAGGTGATGGATCTTTGTCCGAAGGTTATAGGAAGTTATCCCACTTTAAAAATGCCCTAGTAAATATGAAGGAGGCGCACTTAGCAGGAGCTAGCGTTGTGTTCCCTGTTGATTTTAAATCGGGTAAGCAGAGTTTACACAAAGCCCTTAATAGGGTTCAAGGAGACACCCTCTTCTGGGAAGACAGTGACCTAGAGAAGGGAAGTGACGGACGCCCATTTATCAACCAAGAGGCCCTCTATTTGCCAGGTGTGTTTGACCCCCGTCAATATGGGGCAATGGATAGAATAACGCTTGAAGACTTACAGAAGATATCATTACTCCCCCCACAAGTTTATGAATCAAGGATTGATGTAGAACAACCAGGAGCAGTAGGTAGACGCACAAAAAGTTTTGTTACATTTGAAGCTCAGGGTAAGCCAGGTATGACAAAGATGATGCAAATCATCCCTGCGGATTCCGACATCCGTATCATATACGATGATCAGGGAGAACCCATACAAATGATCACCCAAGAAACGAGGAATCAGGGACTCATAAAAGTAGAGTACTTACAGACAGGTCAAATAGGTTGGATCCCAACGCCTAGCGCATCTCGAAGATTACTTAAAGTAGTTCCTAAAGAAGTAGACATAGTTAACCGTCCTATAACAAAAGCCGTATTGAATAATGTTATAATCGAGGATGCAAGGAAAACGGGTCCCGCCTCGTCTCAAAGATTAGTGCCAACTAATCTTGGTTCCTTGGATTCCCCGAAAGAGCGTAAACATGCCCTTGATAGTGTCAATGAAGCTCTTGCAGCCCACCTTGATAATGGGCTTATGGCAACATTAAATTTAGCTAATTACCTAGACCCAGCTAGTGACTTTGGGGAGGACATTGAAATAGTTTACTCTTTTTTACGGGGCAACCTTCACGCAGACGACATTGCCACTGGTGAAACCCAACCGAAAGCAATACCTAGACCTGTAAATAGAACTCTTGTTGAGGTTCATCACACACTTGCCGAAGCAGCAGCGACACGAGTCCTTTTTGAGGATGAAATTCTGAGAATACTTGATGCCGCCAAGGATCCAACTGGAACAAAGGGTATTCCAGAAGGAGGAGACGTGCGGGATTTAGTTCGTGCTGTAGTTGAGGACAAGCAGCAAAGGAACCGAATTAATGAAGACGAAGCTGAAGAGATAATGTCTTGGTTTCGACGTGGCCCAGGCATGGATTATGAAGACCTATCAAGGCTTAGTGAATTCATTTCATTAGGCACAATGGTCAAATATTTCGGCGGCACTATAACAACGAAGGAGATTGAGGGAGGTGAGGACGTTCCTCATCTTGTCTTTGATGAAGTCGTTGGTGCGCGTATTCATGGACCAACTGACTTTGGCTCAGATGCCGTTAGTGAACAGAATATTGGATACGCGCCATCAGATGCACTTGGGCAACTGAAATTTCCAGATCTTGTAGGGGCGTTCCTACAGGAAGAGAGCGGCATGCCCATACCACCAGGGCGATTTCAGCCTCGGCAACCCATAGGTAAATTTGCTTACGATAATGTTGCTGATGCCCTTGCTCACGGGTTTAGATTGTATGAGGAACTCCTCAATATAACGGATCCTCTTTATGGTGGAGCCATAGAAATTTGGAGTGACCAATTTTCAGTGGGTAACTATAACGACGATATTAAAACGATACCGGCTGGATCCCATGTTGTATGGAAAGGAGGATACGAAAATAACATGAAACCGATATGGCGTGTGCAATACTATGATAGGGAAGGCGAACTTAGGGAAGGGTATATTTCTGAGAGGGCTAATAATATAAGGATGTCGCACAGGCCTACTGCTGGTGACGAATTTTTTACAAGTAGTCAATTGGCTTCTTTGGATAACACAGCAGGGAACTTCCCCATTGACACAGTTCACATAACAATCCCAATACCGCGAGATAAGGTTGAACTTGAGCGAGATGAAGACGGAAACATTCTACGCAAAGAGTATGGGGAATTCGTTGAGTTACAGCGAGAGGCCGAAATCCTAGAGCGTGAACAATGGCTTGATGCCATCTCAACTTACGAAGCTGAAGTTCAAGAGAGGACAGGGGATAAGAATTACCGTGTAACTTTTCTTAGGTCAGGTCTTGTTGGTAAGGAACTAGTTGCTTTACCGCGTGAAGCAATATATGCGGACACTGGAGGCAAAGAACCTTTCGCAGAAACTCGCGGAGCTAAAGGACTTCGATCACTATATGAAGCTCGTGTAAAAAGTGATTTTGGCCGTAAGGCAGCTGAAGCAGCCGATATGATGGGCGTAGCGATAGACGGTTCACCATCTCCTTTAGGGGCAATGCCCTTTTATTACTTTGAATTAAGGAGGCAATATGCATCTCTATTCGGTGCTGGTGAACCTGTAACCGAACACGATTTTAATGCTCATATTCTTTATAAAGGAATCCAAGAGTGGGATTCAAAGTCTCAAGATCCCGTTACCAGTTTTTACATGAACCCCACTGATGAAGAACTCAATTCAGTTCCAGCAGAAAGGGAAGCTGACTTTAAGTCTGCTGTGGAAATAGGTAGCTACTTCCGCCCTATTCCTGGTGAAGAAACTCCCGATGAGATTGCAGCTTATGTGCGTGACGAGTTTGTTTCAAAAATAGTCACAGGGTTCATACCAGGAACATTCATTTACGATCAGGATCCTATCCAAACCTATAATGAGGTTCTTAGAAATCTTGAAAAACTTGAATTCATAAAGTTAAGCAGTAATCCTCCAGACGCTGAAGGTGTGCCACGAGGTTTTGAGTTCACTGAGAAAGGACTTAAAAAAGTGGAGCAAATGGAAGAGGCTCAACTTACTATTGATAGTCCTTCATATGGTTGGGCATCTAGGACTTCACCCATCCGTGTTCCCGCACCTTACGGGCATGATCGAAATGGTAATAGAATCATTTTCCGATCACAGGTATCTGAGGAAATGGATGCTAACTTTGTTGAGCTATCCAAGGATACAGAAACCAATAGCGAGGAACTCTATGACATGGTTAAGGAAGCCTCAGTCAAAGGTGAGTCCCCGATTCCAAGGGTGACACTCCACACTAATTTAGGTGGTTATTCTGTTGAAATAATAAAGAACCCAACTGATAGAGAAGCAAAAAGCCTCCAGCAAAAGCTACCCTTCAACGCCACGTCATCCGATTTTGTTGTCACGCCAGGCAATGTTTATGTTTTTGATCGTGATCATGCGGATCATGAGGGAGCTGCAAAGGCTCTTGGTCTGCGTGAGTGGATTGGACTCACAGTGACTACTTTCCCTGAAGGGCATGACTTCTTGGGGGTTGCCCCTGGTGGAAAAGACCTAAGTGTTGCTACTTGGGCGGATCCCAACCCTTTGTACTTTGTTTCAATCGATGCGGACGAAGGCAAGTTGACCCCCTTGGGGCTTCGTGTGTTACAGGATCATAACTTTGAAGTACCTACAAGTATACTACCTGATCCTTTAGACACTTTGGATCCTGTTCACAAGACTATTGATTATGAATTTGTGGACGACACTTCGGATGACCTTGTGGAAGTTTCATCAACAACTTTACTTAGCTCCCGCTTTGAAATCAATGAGTATACGCAAAAGATATTCAAGTCCCAAGTTGGCTTGAGCGACTTCGACGAGCAATACCTTGAAGCGGTAGCTGAGTTTGAAGCACTTGAGGAACAAGTTGATGAGGACCTAGCAACAGATCCCCCCACAAAGAACAAAGCTCTTCTGGAAGATTTTGATAGAATCAAGCAAGTGCTGCGCGACATGAAGTATGCCGCTATTAAGGATAGCGTGGACAACACAATACCGGCATTACAGGAAGATCGCAGGAAGTTCCTTATGGGGCGCGATTTGATTGAGCGGAACGATGACGGTGAGGTAATGACCCTGACTGATCGCTTCGGCAATAACAGGAAGCGAGACAACTTTACTCAAATCGGGGAGTTCTCTGAGGATTGGGTACCAGGTCAAGGGCTAGATTCTGAGGAACTTGAACAGTTAGGGTTATGGCGCGGGAAAGAAAAAATTGAATTTATAAAAGAAAAAAGAGCGGAAATGCCCAATGAGTATGCTGCCTGGAATAAGGTGAAGAATCATGCATACAAGGACACCGTACTATCCGTTGCTAACGTCCGCCTTCAGAACCCAAGCACCGAAGAGCTACGGATTACTCAAAAGGAATACGATTATATAAGGAACAAGGAAAGACCTTGGTTGACTAAAGGTGTGGAGGACGCCCCTGATTTGGAAGATATCAAGCAACTTCTTAAAGCCTCTGGTGGTGTTGGTCGTCTTAAATATGAGGAAGTAGAGTCTCGCATAGTGGAGAACTTGCTCGACCTACCTACTGTTATCGCAGGGGAGACTGTGGTACAAACCAGAATAGATATCCCTGCCTATGAGTTGTCTATGAAGTGGGTTGCTATTGGTAGATTAAGTAAGGCCATTTATCCTGTAGTTGTCTCAGATAGTAAAGGTAAATTCTTGGGGGTAGTTCCCTACGCCTTGTTGAGTGGTGGACCTACCGGCCGTGGGGTAACCTTGGAAATCAAGGGGCGCAAAAGCAAGGCCCTGTTGTCACCAGCAGGAAAAATAGCAACCGCAGAAGTAGGAAAATTTAGTTTTGCCACCGTCAGCGGCGTTGCTACAGACATGAGTCTTGACCAGTTTAATGAGTTTAAAAACAATTGGGACTCACTTAGGGGAGGCAGTTGGGTTGAGGTAGCTTTCGATCCCACAAGAGGTTCTGAATTTGTTGATATCACTAACCCAATTGATCCCGTCCCAATTGAATTGGGGCGCAACGCTGTTAGCGTCGGCAGCAGAGTGTTTATTCAACGAAACCTTGCTTCTGCTTCTGAAGAAGCTCGTCAGGATGCGCTCCGTCCTAACTTTGGAATTCCTCAGACGGTCACCGGAATCACAACAGCGACAACATTTTCCGGTGGTGGTATAGCTGATATTGGGTTTAAAACAAGGACTGTATTCTCTATGGAGAAAGAGGCGGACATTGCGAAAGCGCATGACAAGGCACATGGCGGGAAGACAGTGGTTGCTGATATCCGCAAAGCTACCAAGCAATTGGATCAACTTGCTGGTATACACCACCATCACTCGTCCCCACCCTGTGTCACCTCAAGTAAATTGCAGGCACGTCCCAGTGAAGTCAGCAGGGAGGAGGAAACCGAATTCGGTCAAATCATTGCAGATGCCATTAGGAAGTATCGCAATCCAGTTTTCACTTTGGAAAACGTAGTCGATTACAAGGATACAGAAGCTTACCGCTTAATTGCAGAAGCCTTGGATGATGTGGGTTACACCCATGATGCTTGGGAGAAAAAAGTATATGTTGCTGCTGATTATGGGTCACCGACACTTCGACGCCGCTTAATGGTTCGCGCTACCCTGACGGGTACGCTTCCAGAAATCAAGAAGCAGCCACGCGGCAATTGGTTTGATACCATCGAAGACTTAGTTGATGACTTGCCTGACGCAAAACTATCCCGCGCCAGAAATACCGTTATCTTTAACGGATTGGACGCCAAGGGCATTGACCCATTCAATATAAAAACTCCAATACTGATCTCAGGTTACGGGCTAGGTTACTCTGGCGAAAGTCGTGCATCAGTGGCGACGGCATCTGAGCCAGCATTTCCTCTTGTTGCCAGCACCCATCAGTTTTCTCGTCTCGTGATGCCTGATGGACGGATCAAGCGTCTTGACGCAAGAGCGATGGCACGAATAACTGGTGTGCCGGATACTCACCCGTTGCCAGAAGATGATGCACTTGGTCGTAAGATCATTGGCAACAGTGTGCCACCACCAATGGTTCGTGCCATATTCGGGCCATTACTTATGGCGTCTTATCCTACATCTATGTCCGAAAAATCATTTACCCAAGTGCGGGAAAATGAGAGGTGGTCAAAGGAAGATCGGGACGCCAAACATGCACCAGTTCCCTGGAGTATGTCACAAGAGGGGGACGGTGATTTATATATTCGCAGAGTGGGTCCCAACGCAGGAGATGTCTCCAAGGAAAGGCAAGGACCTAGCGACATTGCATTAACTGTAAATAAAGAACACCTCCTGCCGGACTACATGTTCTATGTGATGCGGTTTATCCGCCCCCAGTTAAATGAACTCAAGCGGGGAACCGCACAACAGTATATCCAGCAGGACGATATCAATTACCTCCTAAAGAAATTCTTTTTAGACCAGCAGAAAAAGACATTAAGCACCCAAGTAGGTGAGGAGACTTTGGATGACAAGGCTAACAGAAGCCCCACAATGGCCTTCCTTGAGTCACCTGTGTTTTATAAACCCAAGGAATTCAAACCCAAGAAGCTTCCTCAACTTACAGGAGACTTTGACAGGGATGTTCAGGACATACTTGATGAGAGACAGGCTGCCCCTGTAGCTTTGGCACTGGAAGCTAACGGTCTTAAAGCCTCTATTGATGAGCAAATTATCAATGTCTATGGCTCAATTGAGGACGCTGATGTTGACCTTATAGCTAGTGCTATGGGTTCAACTGAAGGAGTTCAACTGGATGAGGAACGCGAGCAAAACATTAGAGATATCAAGAAAAGAACCCATGATGAACTTGATGCCAAGAAAGAAGCAGAGACTGCTCGTATCTTGGAGGAGCTTCCTGAAGAACAACAGGGGGCAGCTTTAGCTGGACTTGCTGAAGAGGTTAGGTTAGGCAAGGCGGCGGCTACCCGCGCAGAAACATCCGCCCTAGACACGGCGTATAAAGAGGAAGCTGATGCAATCATTGCCGCCAGGGATGCCGCTCTTGAGTCCATATTACATTTACCTAACGGAGGTTCAGAGCTACATGATGTCTTAGTAAAGGCCCGTCAGAAGATCGATGCGTTTAGTCGATCCCTAAAGGAACTTTATCCTAACATGCGTAAAAAGCTGCAAGCCCGTATAGGGTTGCAAGATGGATTCTACATGGTCCGCACATATGCTCTTTTTAACCCCAACGAGAACTTTGCTGACAAGGTTCTTAAACAGGATGAGTATAAGCAGGTTAGGCAAGATGCTATAAAATGGTTTGAGGACACCTATGAGGAAGCTCTTATTGAGTCCAAAATCTCTGAGCTTGAGGAAGGACTCCCCGTGCAAGACGCACGAAAAGCTGCCCAAGAGGAATTTGAGATGTGGAGAACTAACGGGGGAGGTGCAGAGGCTATGGAAATCTTTGTTAGGACACGGGCTTCATTGAACAAGAGTCACCCCGCATCCCTCCAGACAAAGGCGCTGCGTTCTATAACAAGGAATCTCAAGCAGAAGAAGAACATACCGGAAGAACTCAGAAATTTGATGGGTGAGTATGGTTCCAAGGATGTGGTGGACAACGTAGTTCGCACCTTCCTGACTGTGGGAATGCATGCCCACCAGCAAGCTTTCCTTCAGAGGCTCACGAAGTTTGGTCGTCAGAGTGGGTGGCTTGCCACTGAGGATGAACTCTCAGGGATACAGAGTTACGAAGAGGATCCGACAAGTTGGTCTCCTGTGGTTCAGACAGGTAGGGAGGATAAGATGTATAACCCCCTAGCAGAATTCAGAGACTTCAAAGGAAACAAGTTGGGTCCGCTATATGCACCCACTGTGTTGGCTGAAAAGTTTATCGCCACGCTAGAGATGCCCAGCTTGAGTAAGTATACGGATGCTCAAGCAGAGACACTGAATGCTATAACAAGTTGGACACAAAAAGCCACCGGACTAGCGTTGGCTGCTAAAACCCTGGGTTCCACCGGCTTCTATGTCCGAAACGTCGTAGGTAACATCGGCGGGTTTGGTTTAGCCCAAGGGTTCTTTAGCCCTGTTAAGGCAACAGAGCAATTGTTCAAGGAGTTTCGCAGGAATGTATTGGACTCTGGCAAGCTCAAGTATGACGACTTTTATGTTAAGCTGACCCACTTGCGTATGATCGGGCATGAACTGGAGGCCTCTTTGTTGCATGACATGTTCAATGGGAAGATCACCAAGAAGTCTCTCAAGGAGGAGATAGATGCCATGCTTGATCCAGAAATGGAAGAGGGTAGTAAGTGGTATAAGCTATTTACAGGACCTCCAAAGCTATTGATTCAAAAAGCTCACAAGCTTTCCATAACTGTGGACTCATTCCACAAGATTTCCTACTGGCTACATGAGGTTGACCACCTTACAAAAGCCAGGGAATACGCCAAGAAGAACAATATTACGGATGAGTATTCCGATATGTCTGACACAGACATAGAGCGCCTTGCCGCCCGTAAGGTTCGCATGACCTCTCAGTCCTATGACCAATCTCCGCCTGTAGTTAGTGCGCTACAGCAGTCTTGGTTCGGTCCGATGTTTGCACCATTTATCCGGTTCAAGGTCGAGGTTCCAAGGATCATCATCAATACCTACAAACTGGGGTGGGAGGAGATACGGAGCAGTAATCCGGTTGTAAAAAGAAGAGGACGAATCCGTCTTGGGGCAATGACTACATATCTCTCGGTTATATCTGCTGCGGTTCCTGCGGCTATCCGTGCCATGAAGGGAATTGGAGATGATGAGGATGAAGCCTTGAGAGATTCAATGCCGGACTACCTTCGCACACATACCTTCTGGTATTTTGGGAAGAAGGGACCAGACAAGGGGGACTTAAAGTCCATTGACTTGACTTACGTTAACCCGTTTTCAATGGCCGTAGACCCCTTCTTACGCGCCTTTGAAAATTTAATGCGTGAGGATTATGGGGGTGCTGCCGCGATCTTTGCACAAGCAGCCATTGGAGACCAGTTCTTGGACTCTCAAATCCTGGCTGGTTCCTTAATGAGCCTTAAAGAGAACAGAGATCCTACTACAGGGCGACCTATATATGAGGAGAATGACACCACTGTGGATGCATTTACAAAGTCATTGATCTTCCTTTGGGAAGAAGCCTATGAACCCCCCACACTACAACGGGTTCGTAAAGATTTGGATGCGGCTCAGTCTGGTGAACTCAAAGACTTTGATTATACACCGGCAGGAGTCCTGTTGCGGGAGTTCTATCCGTTCAGAATACACGATGTAGACCCCGCCAAACAGCTACGCCGGTTCCTTTCCTTCCGCAGGGATGAGTATAACAATGTCCGCTTGCGTCGATACAACTTGCTCCGTGACGATATTACAGAGGCGGAGGTTAGGGAAGTTGCCCGTGACCAAATTGCTTCACGGCGCAGGATTAATGAACACATATACAATGCCTTCAAAGGCTTTCGGGGACTAGGGATGGCAGAAGTAGACATCTATAGACTAGCCAACAGCATGGGGTATGGTCCAGATAGGCTCCGTGCCTTACGCACAATGCGTATGCCACGCCCAACTTTGGATCGTTCTTTGGTCAAGAAGGCCAGAGAGAAGGGCGACCAATATCTTAACAACGTCCGCATATATTCAGACGAGCTTCGCAAGGTCCCCCGCTACCTAACACTGGACCCATAAAACCCTGCCCCCCACACAGGGGGCAGGGCGCATGTCACACATGCATGGCAACAGCTACCATTAGGGTAGCCTGAATTAGTCAGCGACGGGGATTTCTCTTACCTCAATTGAGCCATTAAGACACCACACGATTTGTGCGACGTTGTATTTACTTCTGACTCTTTTGTATTCCTCCCAGGCAACAGCAAACTTTTTGTCTGCGGTCTTCGCCCACATCTCTAGGTCAGCTGGCACAATCTCTCGTTCCCCCGACAGGAGGTTCCCTTTTCTTTCCAAGAGTTCTGCCTCTTCATCTTCGTTTAGGTCAAGGTCTGCATTGGGGCAGCCCTCCTCTTTCAAGTGAGCTACCAATATATCAACTAGCGGGACTTTGATTTCTGCATGATGTCGCTTCTTTCTCAAGGTGAGTGAAGGCCCATCAGGGTCTAGCCCAACCGCATAGGAGACAAGCCCCATTGCACCTCCTAATGGTTCATCTTCCAGTTCAACTTCTCGGTATACTGCTTTATTTAGTTTTGTCATTGTCTTTCTTATTGTCTAATATCAGGATTACAATCCAGCATATTAACCCGTTTAAGGGTAACACCAGAATAGATAGCAAAGGGTCTATATACATTACCAGTCTTCCGGTAAAGGTTCACCACCTACAGGTTTTACCTGCAAGTATATATCCTTGGGAGCTTGCTGATAATACTTTAGTAAGGCAGGACAAAGCCATAACTCATGTGAGCCAACTTGCTTGTCACCTATTGTTTGATACACGTTGCCCCCCATTTCTTCACAATCCCAGTGGAGGTGGACTTGGTAGTCAGGGAATGGTGAACCTGAGAACAGGACAAGCACCCCATCTTCGGCATCTGGTATTTTATGGGTGAGCATATCCAGTAGTGTGTCAGCACCGGCAACAAATGCCTCGCGTTCCAGGTCTACTGAGGGGTCATCGAAAACCCACTGTCCATGATATTTGTATGGTTTGATTACGTTAATTTGATTAGCTTTCATATATTTTTTATCTCTGTGAGTGGCTCTCTTTATAGTAAAGCGCCACGTTTTTGCTGTTCTGTATGCACTTTCCTTACTGTTGAAGACAACACGCATACTAGAATTAATGTCTGATGACATAATCCATTTGTTACCTTCTTTATACAGTTGGACAACAGTCTTCATTAACTAGAATAACCTAGCTGCCAAAACCCTGAATGCCCTTTCTGCTGTTGCGGGGACAACTCCATTACCAAGTAGCCTTAGTCGATCCACTCGGTTGGCAGCTGGGTCCACTGTGGGGGCAAGCCCATCAGGTGTTCCACCCAGTTGGCGTTCAGCTTCGCATTGTGTAGCGTCTTCTTCGCCGTCACGTCTACTAGGCTCGGTCCTCCCTGCACATTCTTCCCGCTCCCTCCTCGTGAGTCCTGCTCCTTCGGTGTTGGGAACTTCGCTTTCTCCTGGCCCTTCTTGTCCTTGTGCAACTTCTCCCTGTCCAGTTCCCTCCCGTGAACTTGTGGGTGATTGCTCAGTCCCTTCTGTCCGTAGTTGGGGTTGTTCCCTATCTTGCCCGCCTCCATCACTGTGGGTGTCGGCCAGTTCTCTTCGTGTGACTCCACTGCATCCCGCAGCTTCGCCCCGTAGGTCATGTGAGGCTTCCCCTTCTTGCGGAGTCTCGCCCCCTTCTCTGTCCACTCCACCCGATCCGCCTGTGATCCCCCCTCTGGGTCTGACACTGACGCTGTCGGCCACTGGTGTACCGAATCCGCTAGGTTTAGGGAGTGACTGCTGTCCGAACTCTTCGACTTGCGCCTCCCCGTTTTGGTCAGTTCCATGTCGGGATGTTCGATCTCCTGCGTCGTCGGTGTTGGCCACTGCTTCTTGCTCTCCTCCTTGTATATCTCCACTGCCTGCGGGTCTACCTGTTCTCGCAGATTGGATGGCTTCTTCCGTCCCTTGCGGGTTGTCTGAGCCTGTCGCCTCAGTGCTTCCTCTGACCTCTGGGGCAAGCTGTCCATCGTGTTGGGTGTTGCCCACGACTCTTGGGGCTTCCCACTCGTACTGGTCTTGTCCTGGTCTTGCTGGCCAAGATAAGCCATACGCTGTGGCAAGGTCTGCTTGCCCACTCTCTTCCTTGATGGAGGTAAGCTCGCCCCGTCCCTCCAATCCCGTGTCGTCGGTGTTGGCCATGTCCCCGCTACCACATCCGGCAACAGTCGGCGTGGCTTCTCCGCCTGACTCTCCGCTGAGTAGGCTCCCTTCCAATCCCTCGCTGCCGGTGTCGGCCATGCTTTCACCTGTTCCTCCAGGTATAGGGGGACACTCGTCTTCCCGTGCTTCTGCCGGAAAGCCAAGCATTTCTTTAACGTAGCTTCTGAGCGCGGACGACTCAGTGCTGTTGGAGTTCCCCATAATAAAGACTCTTTTTCGTTGATGGGGCGCACCGACTTCACTCGCACTGAATACTCCTGCCTCTGCTGAGTAACCCACTTCTTCCAAGCTTCGGAGGACATATTGGAGAACACTTTCTCCGTCTCCTGTTTTGCTGGAGATGATTCCTTCGACGTTTTCCAAGAAAACAAGTCTTGGTCTACACTCCTTGATCCCTTCGAGAATGTAGGGGAAGAGGTGTCTTGGGTCTTCGGTTGACTTGTGCTTTCCGGCTGCACTGAATGGTTGGCATGGGAATCCTCCAGTGAGGATATCCACTCGTCCACGAAACTTTCTGAATGGGAATTCTTTAAGGTTCGTGAACACAGGACACGGATCCATTTTGCCCTCTTCCATCTTCGCAACCAGGTTTGCGGCTGCGAAGGCTTCGATCTCCACAAGAGCGACTTCTCGCACATCTGGGAGAACTCGTCTGAGTCCAATTCCGATCCCTTCATATCCGCTACAGAGGGACAGGTGTCTGATATATTTTTTGGTATTATCCACATACATACTTACTTTCTATTTTATAGTTACTTTCTTGGTTTCCCCGTGTCTTTGTCTTGAACACGGATGATTATTTTCTTTTCTGATTCCTCTTCTCCAGGGTTCTCTGCGCCCCGCACAGGGCGCAGATCATGATGTTCAGTATTAACCAAACGAGGCTTAGTAGGATCCACAGTGAGATAGATTCTGTAGTCAGGCAAAGGTTCACGTCTCATTGTTTGTCTTCAGTTTCTTTACTTCTTTTCGGATAGCCTCCAAGTTCTCCTCAATTGTATCTTTAAATCTCGGATCCTGTAAGGCCTTCTTTACTTTCCTCCAACCAACATGGACGCCAGCAAATGTTCTGTTGAATGTTTCACCAATGGCAGCAAGGGTTTGCCCTTCCTCTTCTCTCGCATAATACATCCCCAGATGAACCCAGCTACTTACATGGTGAGGTCCCCGCTTTTTCAAACGGTCTTCGGATATCCCACTCACTTTTGAGAGGACAGATAATATGTTTTCGTTTTCTTTTATTAGTTTCATTTACTCGGTAGGTATTTATCAAATCGTGACGCCAGGATTTCCATCCCTACAGGTAGTTCAGGTAGAACAAACGTCCCCCCTTCATCATCTTCTACGATGGGAAATACCTTAATAGACTTGGGGTCTATGTGATCCTCATCACCAAGTTCCGCTTGTATGATGAGTGGTATATTTTCAGGAGCCACCTCTCTTATAATACGCATTATATATAGTTACAGTATAGTTAAGTTTAGTTCAATTTATTTTTTAATAATGGAAGTCTGACGCCTTGCGCCCCATACTATCAAGAGTATCCGCAACCCATTCACTTAGGGTCATGTTTTTTATCTCTTGAAATGTTACTATAGATGCCCAGCCTTCCAGGTATTTGATCCCCTGTGATGCCACGCCGACTAAGACAACGGCATCACTAGGGTCTACATGTTCCTGTAAGACTTCTCGGATGTCGTATGGCTCCGGTAGTCCTTGCTGGTCTTTAACAAACCAAGGGAAGCAACCATTATATATGGGGCTTCCAGCTACAGCGACTTTGATGGTTCCATCGTCACACTCCTTGTCCCACCATTTAATGTGGGCGGCATCCATTTCCATAACAAAATTGGAAATGTTACGAACCTTAAAGTAATTACTTCGGTCAACCGCATGGCTTATCGACTCCATTATTTTTTCTTTTTATTCTTGGGTTTCCACGCCTTGAGGCGCATTGCTGCTGTGTTCTCCCAACTGCGCTTAGTTCTTTCTGAAGCATAGCTGAACTTCTTCCCCTTACCAAGGAGGTGACTTATTTTCTTAGGTGTCTCCGACCTAGCAATACGCTCCCGAAGACCGGTCTCTCTTTTTACTTTCATTTTGTTTCCTTTCTGTTATAAGATTGCGCCTTCCCCATTACAGGTCTTGCACTCAGGGTTAATGGGTGTGTAGCCGGTCTCTGGATTTTCTTCTCCACAGTCCTCACACCCATGAGTATCATTCCATATCTCTTCTGCCTCCTTCTCTACTGACTCAAGGGCTTTCCA
>MDSZ01197414.1_pt1 | contig 18032 bp, 16 predicted proteins | sample 811201 | NCBI WGS metagenome assembly MDSZ01 (sample SAMN05326647, study PRJNA326480) | marine metagenome | isolation source: seawater | place: Indian Ocean: North | collected 2010
AACCAGTGGGAGATGTAATATTTATATCTCCATTAAGTTTTTGATCAATAAAATCAATTCCAGCAAAATAAATTTGCTCTTTTTTCAAATCTTTTGCAATAATTTTGGATATTTTTTTTTCAGATTTTGTTAAAATAGTAATTCTGGCTTGAGCACCTTTGCTCATGTTACTAAGATATGAGCCCTTTTTAGGTACTCTAGATATCGCACCACATATTTTTCCATTAATCAAAAAAACCCTTTTATCTCCCATAATTATTTTAGGTAAGTATTTTTGACACATTATATGATCATGTTTTTTGATAAATTTTTTTACAAAGTTAAACTTAAATTTGTTGAATAAATGAATTTCATTTCCACCATAACTATGAATTGGTTTTATGATTACACGTTTATTTTTTTTAAAAAATTTTTTGATCTCACTAATATTTTGAGTAAAAATTGTTTTTGGCATAAATTTTTGATATCTAACAGAATAAAGTTTTTCAGAAATATTTCTTATTGAAGTGGGATTATTAATTATTTTTACTTTATGCTTAATTATTTCAAGTATGTAAGTTGTTGAAATATACTCTAGATTGAAAGGTGGGTCTTGTCTTATTAAGATATACTTACATTTTTCTAGGTTTAATCTTTGTTTTTTTTGAATTTTATAAAATTTTGAATTTTTGTAACTAAACCTTATAAAAAAACCTTTTGCTACAACTTTTGAGTCTATTATCGATAAATCTTTAGGATCATAATAAAAGATTCGATAATTTTTTTTCTGAATTTCATTTGCTAAAAAAACACTTGTATCTGTTTTTGGATTAAGTTTAGAAGGGTGGTTTCCTTGTATGGCAACAATCTTATTTGTCATATAAATCTTTTAAATCCTCACTTTTAGAAAATTTATTAATCATATGATCTGCATTTGTCGTCCTATTATCAATAACTTTTTGCAAGTGAGTTAAAAACAAAGATTCATTCTTTCTACTTTTATTTAGTTTATCTCTATCATCCAATCCTTTTCTTGAGATTTCTAATAAAGTTGATGCCCAGTAAAAGAGGTCTTTACCCATCAATTGAGTATTAAAACCTTTTTGGGGAGCATCCAAATAAGCGTTAATTATTTTATCCTTATCCCATGAAGAAATTAAACTATAAACTTCCTCTAAATTTCCATATAACAAACCAATAAAAAATGCGGGACCTGCACAAAGACAATCCCAACCACAAGTATCCATAGATCTCAATTCAATATATCTTTTTAATCTATTTTCAGTGAAGATAGTGCTTAAGTGTAAGGATAAATCATTTTCAAGTGGTAGACGATTTTTTATCTCATCTATTTTTCCATCCATAAAATCTTTAAAATTATATTTGTTTCCAGAAATATAATTTTCTTTATCAAGTATAAATAAAATTGGGAAATTTATTACAAAATCAGCATATTTTTCAAAATTTAAGTTTTCAAAAAATAATTTTGGAAGCCCTCCTCGAGAAGTATTTTGCCACACTTTGGATCTATAAGATAAGTAATTGCTATTTTTTTTTTCAACTATAGAAGAATTTGCGAATAGCGCTATGGAGATTGGAACTATTGAATTTGCTACTTTAAATTTTTTGAAAAAATCTTCCTCTGAAGAGTAATCAATATTTAATTGTGTGCCACAAGTTCTGTACATCATATCTAAGCTTAATTCCCCACCTAATGGCATATCTTTTGTCATTAGTTTATATCTTTGTTTGGGATTATCAGGTATTTGGTCTAGTTTTGAAATAGGATCAAAACCAGTGCTTACAATGTTTATTCCTAGTTTTTTTGTGACTTGTTTAAGTTCAAATAAATACTCATATGATTCTGAGCATGCTTCATGAATATTATTTAGTTTCTCTCCAGATAATTCAATTTGGTTTCCCGGTTCAAGGGTAATATTTTTATTTCCCTTATTTAAACCAATAATATTTCCTTTTTCTTTTACAGGACTCCAACCAAACTCATTTAAAGCAGAAAACATTTCTTTTATTTTGGGATAATCAATCCTTCTATTTTTTTTACTATCAAATAGAAATTTTTCATGCTCAACACCAATCTTGAAATCTTTCTTATCTTTTATTCCAGATTTAAAGTAATTAATTATATTTTCTTTAGAAAAAATCATATTTTAAAATATAGCCTATAAAATCTTATAGTGAAGAATATGGTTTCCTGGAAAAAATTTTTTTTACGTAAGGCTTAAAAAAGTCTAATGATAATGAATCATAATTTGGGTCAAATGAATTTTGATCATATTTTTCACAAAAGTTAACAGTTTCTTTATAATATTTGTGATTTTTATACTCGTCTCTTTTATTTTTGTTTCCTCCTAAATGATGAGCATAATAATACATCTGAAACTCACCATGTTTTTCAACAATCCAATGAGTTTTTTCAGATACATATGGTTTAAGCACTGCAGCAGCATATTCTGAATGATTCATGGGAGCAAGCTCATCCCCGATATCATGTAACAAAGCTGCAACAATCATCTCATCGCTCTCACCATTTCTATAAGCTCTAGTAGCACTCTGAAGTGAATGTTCTAATCTTGAAACCTGGTATCCTTCTAAAGTCTCCGTAAGTCCAGACATAAATTTCAGTATTCTATCTGCTGTTTTACTAGCAAAATCTTTTTCATGTTTATCAAGAAAAAGATAATCCTCTTTAGTTCCTTTTTTCATTTCTGTAAAACTCACTTTTTTCATAAATTAATTATTCGATGCAGTACTTAATAAAGAAAGTTGTGTTATTTTACTATCACCTAATTCGTCAATTGGTTTTACAGGATAGTCTCCTGTAAAATAATGATCAGTTAATTGTGGATAATTTTCATTTCTTTTATCAAATCCAATAGCTCGATACATACCTTCAATAGATAAAAATTTCAATGATTTCGCACCAATGTATTCACAGATTTCATCATTATTTTTATTAGCAGCTAAAAGTTCTTTCTTTGTTGGCGTATCAACTCCATAAAAATCTGGATATCTAATTTCTGGGCATGCTATTCTTACATGAACTTCTTTTGCGCCAGCATCATAAAGCATCTTAACAATTTTATGAGAGGTCGTTCCTCTTACCAAAGAGTCATCTAGAAGAATAATTGTTTTATTTTCAATTGTTGTTTTGTTAGCATTAAGTTTAAGTTTTACACCCAAACTCCTTATTTTTTGACTTGGTTCAATAAAGGTTCTTCCAACATAGTGGTTTCTAATTAGTCCATGCTCATAATTTTTACCTAAATGTTGCGCAAAGCCTAAAGCTGCAGCACTTCCAGAGTCTGGAACCGGGACAATAATATCTGCATTTATGTCATTTTCTTTTGCCAACTCTTTTCCTAAATTTTTACGATGCTCATAGGCAGTTTTCCCACTTAAAATACTATCTGGTCTAGCAAAATATATGTATTCAAAAACACAAGGTCTGATTTTCTTCGCTGGAAATGGTTTAATACTTTTTAGTTTATCATTTTCAATTAAGATTATCTCTCCATTTTCAACATCACGAATAAATTTCGCACCTATTATATCTAAAGCACAAGTCTCAGAAGCTAGAACATAACTATTTTTTAATTTACCAATTACCAAAGGTCTTATTCCATAAGGATCTCTTACACCTATAAGTAAATTCTGAGTCAGCATAACTAACGCATAGCCTCCTTGAATTTGAAAAATCGCATCAATTATTTTATCGATTGTTTTTAATCTTTTTGATTTTGCAATGAGCTGGACAATTGTCTCAGTGTCAGAAGTTGTATAAAAAATTGCTCCCTCTTCTACAAGTTTATTTCTTAAATAAATTGAGTTTGTTAAGTTTCCATTATGGGCAACTCCTATACCACCAGCATTAGTGTCCGCAAAAAATGGCTGTATATTTCTTAGTGTATTGTTTCCAGTGGTACTATATCTGTTATGGCCAATTGCAAAATTTCCTTTAAGATTATTTAAGACTTTTTCTTTATTAAAATTATCACCAACTAATCCAAATCTTTTCTCAGAATAATATCTTTTCCCATCGAAAGTTACTATTCCACAACCCTCTTGTCCTCGATGTTGAAGAGAATGTAATCCAAGAGCAGTCAAGGCAGATGCATCTTTTATATTACTTATTCCAAATACACCACATTCTTCATTCAATTTAGGATTAAAGAGCTTCAATTTTTTCTTTAGAGTCTTGATATGTTTTTTCATTAGGAAATTCTTTAAGTAGATAATTACTACCTTTTTCTAAATATGGAAAGATGTATGATTTATCTAAATTTAATGGCCATTTGCCATGATTATACACAATATGTACACCTGAAAAGATACATACTGATATAATATATGCTCTAACAAACCCAAAAAAGAATCCAAATAAAGTGTCTAAACTTCCAATTCCAGTATATCTTACTGCTTTACTAATACCACGATTAATCATTAATATGAAAAATATGACTATCACAAATATTATTACGCCAAGACCAATATCGAGCACATATTCGTTATCTATAACACCTTTTAAATAAGGTTTAATTTTAGGAAAAAGTAAAAGAGTTAAAATATAAGCTAATAACCACTTTGTCATTGACAAAACACTTAAGACAAAACCATTCCGATAACATTTTATTAAAGATAAAACTGTGATTACTAAATAAATAATATCAACAACTGAGGCAGACTCGTAAAAATTTATTAGAAAATTTGGCATTATCTATTTTTCAAAAGGTTTTATCAGCAATATAAGTGAAGGAAGTAAAGTTAAGACAGAAATCATTGCCAAGAGCATTGCAAGTCCTGTGAAAATTCCAAAGTAAATTGTAGGTATAAAATTCGATAAAACTAAAATTGAAAAACCAAAAACAATAGTAATTGAAGTATTTAAAATTGCTTCTCCCACTGTTGAGTGGCAGAGAGATATTGTCTTTTTATAATCTTTTGAATTGATAAATTCTTCCTTAAATCTATAAATATAGTGAATACTATTATCGACAGCTATTCCAATTGTTATTGCAGCGATAGTGATAGTCATCATATCTAATGGAATACCAATCAATCCTATGATGCCCAATATAAAAAAAGCAGCTATAAAATTTGGCACTACTCCAATTAAAGATAGTTTTGTATTTCTAAATAAAATTAGAAACATTGAAAAGATACCAATCATTACTAACCCCAATGTAAGTATTTGAGACTTGAATAAACTTTGTAATAAATTATTAAATAAAATTAAAACTCCAGCAAGTTTAAATTCATTTTTATTTAAACCAATCTTATTCTCTAAGTCATAATTGATTTTTTTTATTAATTCATTTCTTCTCAAATCTTCTTGCGAGTCGATTATTCTTAGATTTATTCTTGCCTCGTTATCGTCGATTGAAATGTAAGGATCAATAATCTCTTTTTTAATACTTTCAGGGATTTTAGTATATAAAACCCCCATCTCCAATGTTCCTAGAGGTTTATTGTTGTTTAGGACGGTAGCTACGTCAATAATAGAAGAAAAAGATAAAACTTTGCCAACTTCAGGTAGACCATCCAAGTAATTATGTACTAATGAAATTTTATCAATTTTATCTTTAGTAAACCAATATTTTTCATCGTTTTTTTCATTTTCTTCATCCCATTCATCAAATTCATCATCATTTTGTTCTTTACTCTCCTTTTTTGGAAATTTTAAAATAACTTCAAGTGGAGTTGTTCCACCTAATTTTTCATCAATAAGTTTCATCCCTTTATATATTTCTGTTTTTTTACTAAAGTAATTAATGAAACTATTTTCAACTTCTAGTCTACTAATTCCAACTATACTTAAAATAATTATAATTCCAGATATTAAAAAAATTATTTTATGATTTTTTTGTGACAAGTTAGAAAAGTAAGAATTTAGAAAAGATACGTTATATTTTTTCAAAGAAATATTTTCCTCAGGAACAAAATTAATTAAAGTAGGGAGTAAAGTAAAAGTTATAACAAATGAAATTATAAGCCCTAAAGTCATCATCCAACCAAAATCAATTATTGGTTTTATTTCACTAAAAATTAAAGAAAGAAATGCAATTATAGTTGTTAAAACAGTGTATAAGATAGGCCAAAACATTTTACTTGTTGTTAAAATGATTAACTCAGAAATTTTTTTATTTGGATTTTTTTCTCGTAATTGTAAAAATCTTGTGCTTAAATGAATGTTCATAGCCATTGTTAATATCAGCATCAAGGCAATGAAGTTTGAAGATATAACTGTTACTTTCCATCCAAGTATACCCAATAATCCTATCATTATAACTACTGAAAAAAAACAACTACTAATCGGAACAATTATCCAGATCAGTCTTCTGAAAACATACCAAAGAGTAAAAACTATAAATAAAAAAACACCTAAACCAAAAACTACAATATCACTTTTGATAAAAGACATCATGTCGTCAGCGATCATTGGAATACCACCCAGATGAATTTTTCCAATGTCATCGTAACTTTGTATTACCTCTCTTATTTCTAATATATTTTTGTGATTTTGTTTTTTTATTTGATCTTTAACTCTCTCGATTTCATTTTTTGATTTTCCAGCAATTTCAATTTCAATATCTTTTTTTATATTTACAATTATACCGGTAGTTTTAGCATCTTCGCTAATCACAAAGTTTCTAAATACCGGGCTACTTAAAATCTCTTTAAATCCCCTATCTCTATTTACTTCTTCGTCTTTTAAAGTTTTAAAGTTTTGCAGTCTTTCTTGTAAAGGATCATCAGAACTATTTAATAAAGGTATATCCAAAAGTGTAATTACGCTATGAACCCAATCTAAACTTTGAATTTTGTACTTAAGACTTAAAAGATTATTTATTGAATTATCAGAAATCATATTTTCATTAGGGGTATAAGTTAAAATGAGGAAATCTTTTGAGCCATAACGCTCAGATACCTCTCTCAGGTATTGAAGATCAGGATCACCTTCGATTAATAAAGTTTCAGATGATGCATCCAGTCTAAAATCTTTCGAAAAATAACCGAAACTTAATAAAGTAATTAATAAAAATAAAAAAACAGTTTTTGGATTTTTTAATATGACATTTTGGTATAATTGAGCAAACATTAATTCCTTTTATAAGGGAAATTAGCTGTTTTGAGTATCCTTAAATTTAGTGAACATTGCCTCAAACTCAAGCATTACATTTCCGGTAGGACCATGTCTTTGCTTACCAATAATTATTTCAGCTAAATTAGAGACCTCATTCATTTTTGCCTGCCATTCAGCATGCTCAACAGTTGCAGGCCTTGGCTCTTTTCTCTCCAAATAGTAAGCCTCTCTGTAAACAAACATTACTACATCAGCATCTTGTTCAATTGATCCTGACTCTCTAAGGTCTGATAATTGAGGCTTCTTATCATCTCTTTGTTCAACCGCTCTCGATAGTTGCGAGAGTGCCACTACAGGAACTGACAATTCTTTTGCAATAGCTTTAAGACCTTGTGTTATTTCAGAGATTTCCTGCACTCGTCCATCTTTATTATTGAAAGTCCCCCGCATCAACTGAATGTAATCTACTACAATCATTTCTAGACCAAATAATCTTTTGATTCTTCGGGCTCTATTACTCATAGCGGCAATACTAATTGCAGGAGTCTCATCGATATAAAGAGGCAATTCAGAGATATTTTTTGAGGTCTCTATAAACTTATCAAATTGCTCATCAGAAATTTTTCCTCTTCGAATGTCATTTGATTTTATTCTAGACTGTTCAGCTAAAATTCTTGTTGATAATTGCTCTGAAGACATCTCCAATGAAAAAAAAGCAATAGAGGATTTTTTTTTACTCTCTTGAATTTTTTTTGCTGCATAAAAAGCTATATTGGTTGCAAGTGCTGTTTTTCCCATTGATGGACGTCCAGCAATAATTACTAAATCTGATTGATGTAGACCTCCCAATCTGTCATCAAGATCTCTTAAACCTGTAGGAACCCCTACAATACCTTCCTCATTTTTATAAGCAGCAGAGGCCATCTCAATAGTTTGTTTCATTGCTTCATCAAATTTTATTAATGATGAATTAAATGAACCCTTTTCAGCTAAATCAAATAACAACCTTTCTGAATTTTCAATTATAGTTTGACCATTTGTATTTAAATCATTCAATTTTGCAGTATCGATTGTTTGCTCAGAAATTTTAATTAGCTCTCTTCTTACAAACATATCATAAATAATTTTTGAATATTCAGTGGCTTGTCTTGTGGATGTAGAAAATTTTGTAATCTTTACCAAATATTCTGGAACGTTTAATTCATCTTTTTCATCCTCAAAGTAACTCTTAAGAGTGATTGGATTTGCCAACATGCCTTTATAAATGAGATTTTCGATTGCAGAAAAAATTTTTTGGTGCATTGGATCATAAAAGTTAGAACTTGATATAATAATATTAATATCATCAAAAATTTCATTTGAAACTAATATGGAACCAATTACAGATTGTTCTGCTTCAATATTATTTGGTAATTCTTTAAATTTGTCTTTAACTAAGCTTAAATTATTCTCCATAATTTAAGATTATAATAAAAAGGTATTATTATAAATTAGAAATTTGATTGGGGAAAAAATTGTATAATTATTGAATGCTTTCAGCAGACTCAACTATAATATTTATTTCAGCATCAACTTCTGAGTGTAGAGAAATCTTTACTTTAAATTTACCCAAAGATTTTATTTCTTCGATCGGTTGTATCATAGAAGGTTTTACTTCTATTTTATCAGCAATATTTATTAATTTTGAAATTTCTGTAGGTTTTACAGATCCATAAAGTTCTTTATTCTCAGTGCTTAATTTTTTAACGCTGTATTCCTTTTTGTTAATTTTTTCAAAAATTTCTTTTGCCTCTTTTTTTCTCTCATTATCTTTTTTTGAAAGTTCAGATTTTATTTTTGCTACTTGAGATATATTTTCTTTAGATGCATATAGTGCCTTTTTGTTTGAAATGAGAAAGTTTCTTGCAAATCCTCTTTTTACATCAATAATTTCCCCTATTGAGCCAATTCTTTTAATATTTTCTAATAAAATTACCTTCATAATTATAGTAAAGCTAAATTTCTTGCTCTTTTTATGGACAAAGAAAGTTGTCTTTGTTTTTTTTGACTTATGTTAGTAATCCTTGAAGGCAAAATTTTACCATTTTCAGAAACATATTTTTTTAATAATTTAACATTTTTATAGTCAATTTCAGGGGCTCCTTTAACAGAAAGTGGACAACTTTTTTTAAATTTATACTTATTTGGCTGAAAAATACTTAGTTTTGCGAAATTACTTTGTTTACTTTTTTTGTTTCCACTTTGTCTTTTAGGCATAATTAGTTCTTAATGTTTGTTTTTTTCTCGGTTTCATCTTTTTTAGAAAAGTAATTTTTTTCTAAATCAAATTTTTTTACTTTTATGGTTAAATATCTTAAAAGTTTTTTATCGATTGCCTCATTTTTTTCAAGTTCCTGAATAACATTACCTTTTCCTTTAATTTTGAAATGAATATAGCTACCTTTTTTATTTTTCTTAATTAAGTACGATAAGTTAAGAAGTCCCCAATTTTCAGTTTTAACAATTTCTCCATTATTTTTTTCAACAATTTTTGAATACTTTTCTGTAAGCTGTTTAATTTCACTTGGAGATGTATCTTGTCTCGCTATAATTGTATGTTCGTATAAATTCATTTTGTTATATTAATAGTGTCGAGGATATACTATTATAAGACTGTAATTACAATAGCAAAAGAACAAAAAAAAAGGTTTTTTTTAAATGTTTTCAGTAATTTTTCCAGGTCAGGGATCTCAAATAGTTGGAATGGGAAAAGAATTTTTTGAAAAATATGATTTAGTAAAAAAATTATTTAAAGAGGCTGATGAAGTTCTAGGAATTCCCTTATCAAAAATTATTTTAGATGGTCCTAGGGAAGAACTAGATATGACAATAAATACTCAACCAGCGATATTCTTAATAAGTTACTCAATATTTAAAACTATAAAGGAGGAATTTAATATTAATTTGAATCAAGCAAAATATTTTGCTGGTCATTCACTAGGTGAATATTCAGCTTTATCTTCTGCAGGATATTTAAGTTTTTCTGAAACTATTAGATTATTAAGAATAAGGGGAGGTGCAATGCAAAATGCTGTACCCAAAGATGTGGGAGGAATGCTAGCAGTTTTAGGCTTAAGTATTGAGGAATTAGAGAAAATTATTACAGATAACAAAAATAATTTTTCTGTATATATCGCAAATGATAATTCTAATGGACAAATTGTATTGAGTGGTAAAAACGATGATTTAATTAAATTAGCTTTAGAATTAAAATCACAAAAAATTAAAAACATTAAGCTTCCAGTAAGCGCTCCTTTTCATTGTAGCCTAATGGGTAAAGCTACCGAGATAATGAAAAATGAAATTTTAAAAGCTAATTTTAAAAGTTCAAAAAATATTCTTATTTCAAATGTTACAGCTAACGAAATAATTAATATAGAAAATCTTAAAAAATTATTGATTGATCAAATTGAGAATAGAGTAAGATGGAGGGAGAGCGTTATTTTCATGATAAATAATGGAATTGATCATTTTATTGAAATTGGGCCTGGTAAAGTTTTATCTGGACTTGTAAAGAGAATAAATAAAGAATTAAAAATTAGTACAATTAACGTTGAGAGTGATATAAAAGATTTAAAATTATGATAGACTTAAAGGATAAAAATATTATCGTTACTGGAGCATCAGGTGGAATTGGAAACTCAATTGTAGAAAAATTAGTTGAAAGTGGGGCAAATGTTCTCGCATCGGGTACAAAAATAGAAAAATTAGAGGAACTAAAATCAAAATTTAATAAAATTAAAATTCAGAAATTCGATATTTCGCAAAACGAGAAAATTGAAGAATTTATAGATAAAGCAACTAGCTCTCTCGGTGGTTTTTTAGATTGCATTGTAAATAATGCTGGAACTACTCAAGACAATCTAGCTATAAGAATGTCAATAGATGAATGGAAAAAAATTATAGATATTAACTTAACCTCAACTTTTTTGATGAGCAAGTATGCTATAAAAAAGATGTTAAAAAATAAAAAAGGGAAAATAATCAATATTAGTTCTGTAGTTGGTCACACAGGTAATTTGGGTCAAGCAAATTATACCGCTTCAAAGGCAGGCATAGTCGCAATGTCTAAAAGTCTAGCAATTGAATATGCTAAAAAAAATATAAACATAAATTGTATTTCACCAGGATTTATTAAAACAGCAATGACTGAAAAATTAGATGCAAAAATAAAAGAGCTTATTATATCAAAAATACCTTCTGCCAGATTAGGAAAACCAGAAGATGTGGCTAATGCTGTTCTTTTTTTAGCTTCCAGCCATTCTGATTATATAAATGGTGAAACATTACATGTTAATGGGGGCATGTATATGGCTTGACAAAACAAGTAATTGAACTATTAACGATTTTATAACAAAAAAGGATCAATATGTCAGAAGATGTTTCAAGTAAGGTAAAAAAAATAGTTGCGGATCATTTAGGAATTGATGAGGCAAAAGTCACTGAAGAGTCAAGCTTCATAGATGACTTAGGAGCAGACAGTTTAGATACTGTTGAATTAGTAATGGCTTTTGAAGAGGAGTTTGGTTCTGAAATTTCTGATAGTGAAGCTGAAAAAATTTTGACAGTTGGAGATGCTGTTAAATTTATTGAAGGCAAAGCTAACTAAAAAAATTCAATGCCCATATCAAATGATGGGATAATGGTAATACTTTCCTCTCCCTCGGGAGCAGGTAAGACAACGCTAGTAAATTTACTTTCCAATCAAGATAATTTTAAAGTATCCATTTCACACACGACAAGACAACCTAGACCAAAAGAAGTGCCTAACAAAGACTATTATTTCGTCAACAATGATGAATTTAAAAGATTAATTAAAAATGAGGAGTTTTTAGAATATGCAAAAGTTTTTGACAATTATTATGGGACAACTAGAACACCGGTGATCAATTTTTTGAATGAAGGAAAAAATGTTTTATTTGACATTGATTGGCAGGGCGCAGATCAAATAAAAAATAAGAAATTAGACTACAAGTTAATTACTTTTTTTATATTACCACCAAGTAAAGAAATATTATTTAAAAGATTATCCAATAGAGACATGAAGGACAAGCTAATTGCTGAAGAAAGAATGCAACAATTTGAGAGAGATGTGCTTCATTGGATAAACTATGATTATGTAGTAGTAAATGACGAATTAAACAGTTGCTTTACAAAAATTAAAAATTTAATAAATGCTGAATTAAACAATGGCTCTAAAGATTACGATATTGATTATATCAGGAGCCATGTCGAAAAATTAACTTCTTAAATTTTCATATTCATTTGTTAATTCATAATAACTTTTAAAGTCTAAATTCTGAGGCCTTGAAGTTAAATCAATTTTTAATTTTTCTGCAATTTTTAAGTTGCCATTGAAAAGTTGATTATAGGGTTTTTTTATCATCTTTCTTCTATGCATAAAAAAAGTTCGAGTGACTTTTTCTAAATTTTTTGGGTTTTTGAACTCATAAAAATTTTTTTTAGGTTCAAAAAATAATACGGTACTTTCAACTTTTGGTTTAGGAAAAAAACTTATGGGCTTAACATCAAAAATTTTTCTAATATTTAATTTCCAATTAGCTAATATTGATAATCTTCCATAATTTTTTGAATTAAAATTTGAAATTATTCTATCTGCAACCTCTTTTTGGAACATTAAAACTAAATTACTAAACCATATTTTTTTATCGTTAATATTAAGTATCCATTTGCACAAAATTTCTGTGGAAATATTGTAAGGTAAGTTTCCAAAAACTATTAGTTTTTCTTTATTTAATAAATTTTCGTCAATTTTTAAGATATCCTCATTTACAATCTCAATTTTTTCTCCAAATTTCTGAATAAGTAATTTTGTTAATTTGATATCTTTCTCAATAGCTAAAATTTTTTTAGGTTTTTTTTTAATTAATGCTAAAGTTAAATTTCCAGTTCCTGGCCCAACTTCAAGAATATCTTTATTTTTGATATCTATTATTTTTGAAATTTTTTCAACAATACTATCATCAATTAAAAAATTTTGACCTAAGCTTTTTTTGGCTTTAATCACTTTTTATCTAGAAATTCTATTGATCTAATTAAACTAAGTGGATTTGATAATTTTTTACCAATCATTTTTTCGTTAGGACCGTGATCAGGAGACACTCTTAGAAAAGGCAGTCCAATTGTGATATTTATAGCGTCATATTCGTAAAGTGTTTTAATTGGTGTGAGAACTTGGTCATGGTACATACCTAAAATTACATTAAATCTTTTTCTATTTTTTTTTAAGAAAATTGTATCGGAAGCATAGGGACCAAAAATTTTTAAATTAGATCTCTTTTTGAGTAATTTTATTAAAGGTTTTAGAATTTTTTGATCCTCATTGAAATCGCTGATACTTTCACAGTGAGGGTTTAAGCCTGTTATTGCAATTTTAGGTTTTAAATTAAGATATTTTTTAAAAAATTTGTCAATTTGAACAATTTTTTCTTTAATAGTTTCTTTTTTAATTTTCTTTGAGACAAACTTAATAGGTATATGAGTTGTAGCTGGGCATACGGATAATTTCTTGTTAAATATCAACATAGCTGTTTTTTTTGTATTAAATTTTTGTGAAATATACTCTGTTATACCTAAAAATTTTTTTTTAAGAAATTTCTCTTTATTTATAGGACCATTTATTAGTTTATTAGTAAAACCAGATTTAATAAGATCAAAAGCGGCATTAAAACAATCTGTTATATATTTATTATCTAATTTAGGTTTTTTCTCAACGTTTATCACGTTTAGAGAAAAATTATTTAAAGAAATATGATTTATCTTACTTACTTCTATTAAATTTATTTTTTTTCTAAAATTGTTTTTTTTCATTTCTGATTTTAGTAATCTTACAGATGTAATTATAATAAGTGGGCTTTTAAATTTTTTTCTTTTAATTGATTTAAAAAATATTTCAAAAAAAATACTTTTTGGTTCACCAGGCACTATTAATATTGGCTTACTTTTCATTAATGGTGTAATTTAATCTAGCTTTATTGAAGTAAATTCTAGCAAATTGATTTAATTGTTTATTAGTCTCAAATTTAATCATTCTTTCTAATTCTTTTTTTTTGTCGATAGAAATATTTTTTTCTCTAATGTCCTCTATTTTAAGTATAAGAAAGTTATTTCCAATTTGAATAAAATCAGTCGTTTGATCTTTATTTATCATTCTTAATTTTCCAGATATTGTTTCAGATAAATTATTTTCATCTACCCAGCCTATATTGCCTCCAAACTTAGAGCTTTCAGATATACTGTAAAGATTAGCTGTATTTCCAAAACCTATTTCATTGATACTAACCCTAATCTTATTTGATAATGAATCTAAATTTTCAGTTTTTTTGAGTTCAAATACAATTTCAGATAAAAGATACTCTTTTCTTTTTTTATTATCCAAACGATTTATTTTTTTTTCCAAAGCCTCTTTATTAATATTAATTTGATAATTATATTTTGAAAAAATAAGCTCGTTCCACAATACTTCTATTTTTATTTTCTTTCTTATTTCCGCTAAAGAATAGACATTATTTGTCTCAAGGTAATATTTAAACTCATTTTCATTTTTAAAATTAAGTTTTGTATATAAATCTTTAAGATAATTTTCAACAAATGTATTATCTTCATTTATATTAATGAATTTTTTAATTTCATTCTCTTTAATCATTTCATTAATAAGTGAATTTTTTGATATCTCATAAATTTCTGATTTACTCAAATCTGATAGTTGAGGATTTAATACTTTTAAATATTTACTTTCTTTTTCAACATCATAATTTGTTATTATTTGATTATTAACCATCGTAGCAATAAAAACTTCATTTGAAAAAACAAATTTATTTGAAAATAATAGAATTATTAAAATTAATAATATATTCTTAATCATTACTTTTTAAGATTAGGAGAACTTGTATCACCAAAAGGAATGATAGTAAGTTTAAAAAATATACTCTCCTCAGGTTTTATGTCTCTGTCATTATAATAGTCTTTGTTGTATTCTATAGATGCTGCCAAACAATCATTTTTATATTGATACACTAAGTTATAATATTCTGTTAAATCTGTTTTTTTATTTCTTCGTGTAGAAAATATAAGGTTATTTGTTTCACTTAACTTATATTTTGTAGTGTTTGACAAATATGAATTTTTTTCTGTAGTGTTATTTTCATTTAAATAATCAAAAGTAGTAACAAAATTATTTATGCTTAGTTCAGCAATAAAATTTTCATAACTAATGTCATTTAAATTGTTCTTAATCGAGGAATTGTATTTTGTAGTCAAAAAATTGTTTGGACTAAACATTATTTCAGAAAAAAAGTTTGATGTTTTTTCGCTTAATTGTGTATTTTTTGGCAAATCTTCACTTTCATTAAATCTTAAGTTATTAGCCAATTTTAGACCAAAAATTTCTCTTGAGTCTTTTTTATTAACCAGAGTATACTCATTTCCATAAGTGAGTGAAACTCCTCCTTCAAGAGTATCCTCTTTTGCAAGTCTATTTATATTAAAAATATTATTTACATCAATTCTATCTTCGGATTTGCTTAGGTCTTTTGAATTATCGGGACTGATTTTGAGAGAGATTTTTGGTTTCATAATTTTTTGGAAATCATTTGTCTCTTTTATCAAAGGTAAAGAAGTGTTTAATTGCAATAATCCAGAGATATAATAATTTTCATTTTTTTTGTAATTTTTAGAATTTTTAGAGTCTGTATTAACATTTTTTATTATAAAATCATAATTGTTATAAAAACCAATATTAGAAATCTTTGGTATAGAGTTAAAAATAAGGTTATTAATGTTTATTTTTTCTGTAATGTTAGTCTCATAATTTTTAATTAAATTACTAGACTCTAATAAAAAATTACCATCTAGTTCAGTATTATTTTTTAGTCTTTTAGTAATATCGATTTTAGGTAATATAAATTCATATCTATCTTTTTTATCCTTATCTAGATTTTCATATACTGTTAAATTTGTAATAATTGACAAATCATCTTTTGAAAGGTCTAAATTCATAGAACTTTCTAATACTTCATAACTGTTAATTAGAGGTGAAGTAAGTTTATTTCCCTTAAGGTAAGTGTCATTAGATGTTTTTTCTATTATAAGGTTGAATCTAGAATTATCATAATTAGATGCTTGCAGATCTTTAGAAAAATTATAAAAAAAATGGTTTTTTGAACTATTATTTTTTTCTTTGAAGATACTCAAATCACTTTTATGTTCAGAATTTAAATTTATTTGTCTATATTCAGTCTGAAGTAAAACTTTATCATCAGTATAAAATCTAGGAGTAAAAGTAAAATCTTTATTCATACTAATTACTTTAAAATAAGGTAAACTAAGATAGTTATTCGAGGTTGGTGAGTTTTTAATTGCAGGAATTAAAAAACCTGATTTTCTTTCAACAGTTGGATCTGGATGGAAAAACTTTGGAAAATAAACCACTGGAATGTCATAAATTTTTAACCATGCATTCTTGTAATTAATTGTTTGTTTTTTTTTATCATGTATAATTTTCTCAGCTGAGAGTTGCCATGGAGGACAATCATCATTTCTTTTACATGTTGTGAATACGCCTTTAGTAATTTCAGTTAAATCTTTATTCGAAATAACACTATTACCTTTCATTCTTGGTTCGTTATTTTCATTAAAAGATTTATTATTTAACTCTATAGCAACATCTTTTCCGAATAATCTATTTGTCTTTGTATTTAAAAATGCAAGATCAATATCTAATTCATTATTATCAAAGTCCTTTAAATTTCCACCATTAATTTTCATAATATTACTAATCGTATTATATTCTAGTGATTTAGTTTTTATAATATTGTTGTTGCTATCTTTATAAATTGATTTTGTAGAGTTTTTTATAAGATTTTCTTTTTGGTTAAAAAATATTGAATTTGTTTCGATAGAAAATTTATTTTTAAGGTCAAAAATTTTTATATCATTTTTAGCATTTATGACTAAATTTTTTTGATCAAACTCAATCTCTTTAAAACTAATTTTTATTTCTCTATCTTTTAAAAAAGCCACCCCATCATAAGCTTTGAGTAAATCTATATTTTTTTGATACTCGAAATTTTTAGCATTAATTTCAATTTTATTGTCAATGGAAGTCGCCTTACCTTTGTTGGCTAAAATCAAATTTCCGTTGTTTACGATTTTAATTTCCGAGGACTCGAATTTAAATTGGTCTGCTGATAAAACCTCAAATTGAAATACAAAAAATATTAAAAAAAAAAATATTTTATTTCTCATTAATCCTTATTAAACCTATGATTGAAATTAATGAAATAAATAATATTGGGAAGAAAATAGATGCAATTATTGGTATTTTTCCATTGCTTCCTAATGAACTAAACATAAAATTTACGTAATATATTATGACCGACATAAAAATTCCTAAAATTATATGAAAAAAAAGTGATTTATTCTTTGTGAAATTAAACATAATTATTGATGATAAAATTGTTAACACACCATAGAGCAATGGCATCGATAAAAGCTTTAATAGATGAATTATTATATCATCAGATGAATATCCCAAATTTTCGTAATCTTTTTTAAGATCAAATAATTCCAAAAGATTTAAAGTAGATATATTTGAAAAAAGACTATTTATTTTTGCTTTGTCAAAATTAGTCTTTATCAAAACTCCATCTTTATAATTTTTAGAAATATTTTTATCTGTAATTGTGGGTTTTTCGATTACCCACATTTTTTCATTAATATCAATTTTTTGAGATTGTATTGTTTTTTTTAAATCAAATTTTTTATCAAATTCGTTAATAACTACATCTATTAAAAAATTATCCTTGATATAACTTGCTTTTACTATTCTTATTGAGTCATCAACTTCGTCTTTTAGCCAGAGACCACTGTCAGTTACAACTGCAAGATACTT
>MDSZ01202606.1_pt1 | contig 18026 bp, 17 predicted proteins | sample 811201 | NCBI WGS metagenome assembly MDSZ01 (sample SAMN05326647, study PRJNA326480) | marine metagenome | isolation source: seawater | place: Indian Ocean: North | collected 2010
ATCATTATCATCTTGCATATCATAGCAGAAATTATTTGACATATATAACCTATAAATTTAGAATCATTCTAAATAATCATTTAGGAGAATATAATGAGTTTAAAAGGTTCAAAAACTGAACAAAACTTGAAAGATGCTTTTGCTGGTGAATCCCAAGCAAATAGAAGGTATTTATATTTTGCTGCTAAAGCTGACGTAGAGGGGCAAAACGATATTGCTACTGTATTCCGTTCTACAGCTGAGGGAGAAACAGGACATGCACATGGACATCTTGAATATCTTGAAAAAGAATGTGGAGACCCAGCTACTGGTGAACCTATCGGAGATAGTGTCTCTAACTTAAAAGCAGCTATAGCTGGCGAAACACATGAATATACAGACATGTATCCAGGTATGGCCAAAACAGCAAGAGATGAGGGTCACGATGAAATAGCAGATTGGTTTGAGACGCTTGCCAAAGCTGAAAGATCTCATGCAAATCGTTTCACAAAAGCACTAGAGTCAATATCATAACTTTGACTTAAAAGGCATAAATAGTGGGCTAAATGAAACATAGCCCACTATAGTCTAAAAGAATAGGGAATTAACAGGGAACATGGAAAACTTAAACTTAAGAAAAAGCACGGAAGGTGGTTTAGAAAAACCTACTAGACATATAATTGACTGGAAAAATCCTGACTTTTTCGACGAGGAAAAATTTGAGGATGAACTCAGAAGAGTGGCTGATGCATGTCATGGATGCAGGAGATGTGTAAGCCTTTGCAACTCTTTTCCAACTCTGTTCGATTTAATTGATGAATCTGAAACTTTTGAGGTTGATGGAGTAGCTTACAAGGACTTTAATTCTGTAGTTGATCATTGTTACCTCTGTGATCTATGTTTTATGACCAAATGCCCCTATGTCCCTCCTCATGAATGGGAAATTGATTTCCCTCACTTAATGTTGAGAGGCAAAGCTATAAAGAACAAAAATCAAAAGGTATCATTTAGAGATAGAGTTCTTGCATCAACAGATGCTATGGGTAAATTATTTTCAAGATCTCTAATTTCATCAGTTATAAATTTCTTTAATAACAATAAATTTTTTAGAAAAATACTAAACAAGTTTGGAATACATTATAATGCTAAATTACCTAAATTTGTCTCAACTACTGCAAAGCAACTCAAACTAGTTAACAAAGTTGATAACTCTAATTACAAAGTTGCTATCTTTACAACTTGTTATCACAATTATAACGAACCTGGTGTTGTAAAAGATTTTTATGACGTACTTAAGCATAACAATATATCTGTTGAGGTTATTAATGATGATAATTGTTGTGGTATGCCCAAACTTGAATTAGGTAACATACAAGAAGTAGAAAAAATGATGGAAAATAATCTCTCTAAATTTAAAAAATATTCTGATTTAGGATATTATTTAATTGCTCCAATTCCCTCATGTGTCCTGATGTACAAGCAAGAGTTACCATTACTCTTCCCTGAGAATGACGATCTTAGAAAAGTATCAGAGTCATTCAGAGACCCTTTTGAATTTCTTAATATGTTGAATGATCAAGGGTTACTTAACAAAAACTTTACCAGTGAACTTGGAGATGTATCATACCAGGTCGCATGTCACCAGCGAGTACAAAATTTTGGTATGCTTACTAAAAAAATACTAGAATTAGTACCCGGTACAAAAGTAAATGCTATCGAGAGATGTTCAGGTCATGATGGTACATATGGAGTTAAATCAGAAACTCATGAAATCGCAATTAAAATAGCTAGACCAATAACCAAACAATTCAAAGAATCTAACTTCGATAGTTTTACAAGTGACTGCTCATTAGCGGCACATCATATTGAAAACAGCTTAGGCAATCTTCAAGAGCCAGAGCATCCAATTAGTCTGATAAAAAAAGCATATGGGATAGAATCATGAAACTAGAACAAAAACATTTACTCTCTTTAGAGGAATATGATTCTCAGAGAGATAGTATCAAAAAGGACCTTATCGAACACAAAAAAAATAGAACCATAAACATCGGTGAGAACATAGTGCTAATATTTGAGGATTTTACAACTATCAAATACCAGGTTCAAGAAATGTTGAGAATTGAAAAGATATTTAACAAGAAAGAAATTCAAGAAGAAATAGATGCTTATAATCCCCTCATACCTGACGGAACAAATCTCAAAGCAACGATGTTAATAATGTATCCTGATGTGGAAGTAAGAAGAGAAATGTTATTTAAATTACATGATATTGAGAATAAGATTTGGATATCTTGTGGTGGTAAAAAAATCATTGCATATGCTGATGAAGACCTTGAAAGAAGTACAGATGAGAAAACATCCGCTGTTCATTTTCTTCGATTCCAGTTAGACCAGCATGATGTAGGAGATTTTCTGTCAAGCACCATATTAAAGATTGGCGTAAGTCATCAGGAATATACAGAAGAAATAACACTCACTGATACAGTAAAGAAAAGTCTATTAAGTGACCTTAAGACAAATTAAATTATTTGTTTCTTGCTTTAATAAGAACTTCAGTACTTTCAATCTGTAGATTTTTAGGTAGTTCTGGAAATTCCGCAAATACTACTTTTTCATTCTCGATATCAGTCAACGTGCTCATAGTGGTATTATATAAGTGATGATGATGATCTAGATTAGTATCATAAAACTTCAGTTCATTATCTATGTTAATTGTTTTAAGCATTCCTTTGTCCTCCAAAAGAGATAAAGTATTATAGATAGTTGCCATTGATATATTCAATCTCTTTTTATCTGCCATTGAAATCAGCTCTGTCGCAGTGAAGTGCTGTTTCTTTGAAAAAATAAGTTGAGCCAAATCAACCCTCTGTTTTGTGGGGGTTACATTTAACTTCCTATATAATTTTTCGTACTTAGCTTCCATGCGAATAGTATAATATATTAATCTAGAAATCTTAATAATTATTTATAAGTTTTTTCTAATATAGTGTGAATTATAGACGAATCTAGCTCAGAAAGTCCCTCTTTTTCTGCTATTGCCATTATTTTTTGAACTTCATCTAAGCCCTTTAGTTTCAATCCTAAACCAGCAGTCAAGGCTTTTGCTATTTTCAAATCCTTATTATGAAGTGATAACTTAAATCCTGGCTTGTAATCAGATTTGATCATTCTTTTACCGTGTATTTCTAGGATTTTACTATTAGCGTAACCTGCCAGGAGGGCTTCTCTTATTAACATGGGATTTATAGTCGATTTTCGAGAAATAGAGATAATTTCACTTATAGATCGTATTGTTTGCGCAACTAAAATTTGATTACAGGCTTTACATATCTGACCAGAGCCACTTTTACCTATGTAAGTAATCTTTTCACCAAGGCATTTAAGGATATGAACCACCTTAAGATATGCTTTTTTATTTCCTCCGACCATTATTGATAGCTCACCCGACTTTGCACCTGCTTCGCCTCCAGAGACTGGCGCATCAATAAAATATGACTTTATCTTACTTAATTTGTTACTTATACTGACTGCACCTTCAGGTGATATTGTGCTCATATCAATTACCACGGAACCTTTTTTAAGATTACTTATTAAGCCATTTTTACCGGTAACAATACTTTCAACATCTTTGGTATTAGGGAGGTTAGTTATGCAAATATCTGCATGCATAGGAATCTCGCATAACTTTGGAACAAATACGCCGCCAGCTTTAGTTATTTGTTCAATTATAGACCTCTTTCTCGCATAGAAGTAAACTGCGATATTATTTTTTATTAGATTTATTACCATAGGTTTTCCCATGATACCTAGGCCTATAAAACCGACTTTATTCTTTTTAGCTCTCTTCATATATGTTATATACTATAGTTCAGACAATGATACTTGATTATATCAAATTTAAGAAGTTTCAGCTCACATCTGAGATACCTGTATTTCTAATTCATGGGAACCCACGAAATATAAGTAATGAAATTGAACATGATATTATAAATTTTCATAAAAAATTGAAATACAAATTCATAAATTACGTAATTGATGATGATACGCAAACTGAAGAAATCAAAAATAACTTATTGGAACAATCTCTATTTGAGGATAAGAAAATTCTCACGCTAAACATAGTATCAAATACTATTCCAACGAATTTGAAGAAACTTATTGATTTATGGGCTGGACAGCATAATAACGATAAGCTTATTATCAAAGTAGATAGACAAGTGTCCTCATTTAAAAAAACTAATTTATATAAGAACCTAATTCAAAATGCTTGTGTTATTGAAATTTATGAGCTTAAAGGCAGGCTCTTGGAACAATGGATTGAGAATAAATGTAAAATTAATGATATCGATTACAACACTGAATTTATTAGCAATCTTATAGACACAAATTTTAACAATAGCTTTTCAATCTCACAAACTATTTATTTGAAAAGTTTAATTAAGGATAATCATGAGGAGATAGTATCAAGTAACTCTAGGTACACAGAATATGATCTAATTGATAAGTTTCTATCCAAGGATTTAAAAGGATTCATACTGGTAAGTAGTTACCTTAAAGCCTCAGGTGCTTCCTTACCGTATATTATATTTTTAATAAACTCGGAGCTAGAAAAACTCTACTCTGTTCTAAAACCAATATCATCTAAACCATATATACCTGAATTCTTAAAATCAAAATACATCAATGCATCTAAAAATTATACATTGGACGGTCTAATATATGGATTAAAAAATATTGTAAATCTTGATATTGATTCTAAATATAGATCAAAGAGATCTGCTCCTTGGACAAGTTTTAATAGTTTATTCTTAAACCTTATGAGTAGTACCTAAAAAATGACAAGTAGTACAATTAAAAAATATATACTAAAAATATGTAAAGCGTCTTATGATGCCTCAAAAATTTCGAGAACTTTATCAAATGTTGAGAGAAACACAATACTAACGTCTATCATAAACGAACTTAAAAAAAATAAAGAACTAATTTTTAAAAAAAACTTACTTGATATAAATCAAGCTACCGCAAACAAGATGTCTGATGCATTGATTGATAGACTACTCATCAATGATAAGAGAATCTCATCAATGATAGATGGCTTAAAAAAAATCAAATCTATACCTGATACACTTTTTAAAAAAATAAATAGGACTGTCCAGTCTAGTGGAATCACTGTAGAACAAATGAGAGTCCCTATTGGTGTAATTGGAATGATATACGAATCTAGACCAAATGTGACTATTGATGCTGCCGGTTTATCAATAAAGTCTGGCAATAGTATAGTTTTAAGAGGTGGCAGTGAGGCTATTAATTCAAATTTAGCTTTGTCTAATGTAATTAAGAACGCACTTCGTGAGTGTAATATGCCTCAAAATATGGTGCAACTGATTAACACAACAGATAGGTCTGCAGTTGGCGAGATGTTAAAGTTAGATCGTTACATAGATTTAATTATTCCAAGGGGCGGTAAGGATCTCATAAAAAGAATATCTTCAGAGTCAAAAATTCCTGTTATCAAACATTTAGATGGCAATTGCCATGTCTATATCGATAGTCAAGCAGATTCTGAGATTGCCCTAAGATGTACTCTTAATTCAAAAACACAGAGATATGGAGTATGTAATGCAGCTGAATCTTTAATTATTCATAAAAAATTTCCTAAGAAAGCTATGCTGAAAATTTTGACTGCACTTGATGAGCAAGGTGTACAGATTCGTGGATGCAAAAAAACAAAATCTATATATAAAAAAGCAAGCATAGCTAAAGAATCTGACTGGTATGAGGAATTCTTAAAGCCTGTAATAGCTGTTAAGATTGTTAATACAATTGACGAGGCTATAGACCATATTGAAAAATACGGAAGTCGTCATACAGATTCAATAATCACTAAAAATAAAATAACGCAATCTAGATTCTTAAGAGAAATTGATTCAAGCTCTGTAATGGTAAATACCTCCACAAGATTTGCAGACGGGTTCGAGTATGGACTAGGAGCAGAAATCGGAATTAGTACAGATAAGATACATGCACGCGGGCCGGTCGGCTTGGAGGGTTTGACAAATTTAAAATATATCGTTACTAGCAAAGGAGTTATTAGAAATTAATCCACACAACATAGGTTTGTATCTCGGGTCATTTGATCCTGTTCATAAGGCTCATATAGATATTCCTCTCAAAATTAAAGACGATTATAAACTTGATCAGATAATTTATGTCCCAACTGGTAAATCTCCTATAGGAAGAAGATACGGAGCAAGTTCTGCTGACAGGGTAGTAATGTTAAAAAATGCTACAAAAGGATATGATTTTCTTAGTGTTAGCGAATTTGAAATATGCTCAGAAAATATTTCATTCTCAATAGATACTATTAAATTTTTCAAGAGAAAATATGATAATAGCTATGTTAGATTGATCCTCGGTGAGGATAATTTTGTTGATTTCACTTCGTGGCGAGAATACAAAAGCATATTATCAGTTGTTAATATTATTGTTCTTTCTAGAGATAATATTGATAGTTATGGTAAAATTAAAGAATTAGATAATTACGTAGTAGAAGATATAAATTTGTTCAATAAAGCTAGATCTGAAAAAATACATTACTCTCTAAAATATAAATCTAACGTTTCTGCTACTTTGGTTAGAGAGTCTATTCTTCATAACAAGTCTATTGAAGATTATGTCATAAAAGAAAACTATGAATATATACAAAAAAATGGTCTTTATAAGTGATGCTAAACAAACAGATAAATTTACTTCTTGAGGAGTTCAAAGCTGAAGATATAGTTTCTCTGGATGTCAAGAATAAATCATCAGTCACGGATACTATGATTATAGCTTCTGGTAGGTCGACACGTCATGTGAAATCTATATCAGATAACATAATTAAAAAACTCAAAAAGGTAAAAATCAAACCTATAGGTATTGAGGGTTATTCAAAATCCGAATGGGTACTAATAGATTTTGGAGATGTTTTGGTACATGTCATGCACCCTGAGGCAAGAGAATTTTACTCACTCGAAAAATTGTGGGACGAGAGTCTTAATAATGAACAGATGATTTAGTATGGCAAATATCATCAGAGTATTTCTCAACTTGGCTATTATTTTCTTGGTTCTATTCTCTATCATCACTATTTACTCTGAACACTCCACTTATTTAAAGGTAAAAATATCTAATGAAATTAAAAACAAGTTAACACAAACCTTACAACTCAAGACCTCCATTGAATCAGTAAGTATAAAGTGGATGGGATTTTTACCAAAGGTGCATCTTAAAAATATTTCTTTGAAAGATGACAAAAACAGAATGGTACTAGACATACCAAGTAGTGATATTTATTTCAATCTTTTTAGGAGTATACAAAATAAAACTATATCAACTGATAAAATAGTCATAAATGATACTAGACTAAATTTTACATATAATGAAAATAAAATATTCTTCAATAAGAAAAATGTAGTACCTGAGCCTAGTAGCGATAAAAGATATTTTCCTAAAATTATTTTAAATAATTCTTTTGTACAACTTACTAATTTAGTTTCTAAAGAATCTGTTTCATTTAATGTAAATAATTTCTTTGCAAGCTATAACGAAGACAAAATAAAGATTCATTCCAACTTTAAACATGATAGTAGTAGCAACCCAATAACAATTATGTATGACGGAGAATATCTAGATAGCAAAGCAGTAGGTAAGATATTTGTAAGCGCGAATTCAGTTAAAATACCATATTTTCTTCTTCCGGAACAATTACAACAGTTCAAATCAAATCATATGTCTCTGAGAGTATGGCTTAATTTAACAGATTCAGAAATTATGAAAGCTTCTGGTAATATTTCTTCAGATAAACTTAGCATGACTCTTGGGAAATCATTATTTGAACTAGAGAACATCAATAGTGATCTTCTATATGTAAAAGACGAAAAATCTGAAACTCTGAGCCTAATGAGGATGAACTATAATTTGAATAATACAAAAATAAATAATAATAAAATTGTTATCAGCAAAGACAGTAAAAAAAATATAAAAATATTTGTTAAAAAAAATGATAACCAATTTTTCAAAGAATTTTTTCAATCTTTAGCTTTCAATAGCCTGGATTTATTTAAACAAGTATCCAATAGTTCTATAAGTGATATGCAGTTACACATCACTCGGAGAGGAAACTTAGACTACTTTAGTATATCGATTAAGGACTTATCATTGGCATTTCCGAGTGAATACTCTTTGGAAGAGGTAAACGCTAATATCTATGGTACATTGCAGAGTGGTCAGATCACTATTAATGATGCATCTGTATACAGAAAACAAAATAATCTTTTGAAGGATATTTCTGGAGTAATATCTTATCGATTAAAAGGAAAATCGTTTTACTTTAGTAGCTCAAAGATAACAAACAATCATGGATATAACATATCATTTGTAGGCAATAAGATCTCAAAAGACCCTTCGATCAAAGTAAAATTCTCCTCGAGGATTAATAAAGTCCCATACTTGCTTGATCTTAAAGATATTCCAAGTGATATTGAGTATGAAGGTTTGATTGACAGCAATATTTATTATCATGCTGGTGTTTTTTTTACAAAAACTTCTTTAAAAAAATTATATTTTAATAAATCAGATACACTTTACCTTTCAGCTGATAAAATAGATTTATACACAACTAATAATTTTGTGAGTTCTAATCAATTTGATCTTTCTTTTAATGATAAAAAACTTGCATCCAAAATTCTCACTAATTCAAATATAAATTCTCACAAGTTTGTCCTATCATCAAACGGATTATTAGATACTAGCATTCTTAATAGCCTACATGGGACAGGAAAAATAATAGAGGGTGAGACAAAAATCAAAACGTTAATGACTTATGATTATACCAACCGCATTTTTACATCCTATATTACTAGTAACCTCAAAGGGGTAGAATTAGATATTATTGAGCCATTTAACAAAACTAAAGAGGAGGACACTAATTTTGTTTTGAAATATCAGCACTATCCAAGTGTCAAATATCCTGCAACTATAACGCTAGGACAACATGAGTTTAGATATAGAAATGATGATAACTATTTATATTTCAACATAAAGTCACCTATTGCGAGAGGTTTTTTAAAATATCCTAATAATCTAAAAACCAATCAAACTGCAACCGGCTCATTTGAATACATTGATACACGTTTTTTAAAGAGCGATGGAATTGGAAACTTTTTCCCAAGCATAAATATAAAATCAAAACATATTAAAACATCTAAGGCAGTTTTTGATAATGTCCACATTATTTTATCTCCAAAAGATGATTTTATTTCAATCGATAAGCTAAACTTTAATAACTTACATCTTAAAATGGAATCATCAGGGAGATGGTATAGAGATAAAAAAGAGAAAACTGAGATTGATGCGAATATTTCAAGTGATAATCTTGGAAAAGCATTATCTCTATTAGGATATCAAGATGTTCTTAGAGGAGGCATTTTAGATGCTAACTTTAAATCTCAATGGGTCGGATCATTAGAGGACTTTTCTTTTTCAGTCTCAAAAGGGGATCTTAATTTCATCATCACAAATGGTCAAATAAATGAACTAGATAGGGGAACCCAAACTATCGGCCAAGTACTGGGTTTGTTTAGCATATCATCAATACCAAAGAGATTATCACTCGATTTCTCAGATTTTTTCTCTAAAGGACTGAGGTTCGATAATTTACAATCTGATGTGAGTTTGAATGAAGGAATTGCAAATACAAAAAAAATGATAATAACGGGAAGCTTTGGCGAAATGAGGCTGTCAGGACAATCAAATCTTATCAAAGAAACTCACGATCAGACGTTAATTTTTATTCCTGATTTGTCATCAACAAGTCTAGTTACTGGCGCTGTCTTGGGTGGTCCTATAGGTGCTGCAGCCTCAATATTTTATGACAGACTTCTTAAAGAATTTGGTTTAGATACTAATAAGCTGGCTGGAATTGAGTATTCAATCAAAGGTCCGTGGAAAAATCCAGAAATTAAGGTAACCCAATCGTTTAAACCTATCCTCAATTAATATATTCTTAACAAATGTCAATTGTATCAGCACTACAGCTTAATTCTGGTCCTAATATAAAAGTGAATTTATATGATGTTAAGACATATATGGATCAGATTATGGCTGTCGACTCGAAGATGGTTGTTCTCCCTGAGAATTTCGCTCTTATGCCTGAAAATGACAATGACTATATCAAGTATTCTGAGACACTTGATGATGGTCAAATACAAAACTATATCTCAGATCTAGCTAGTACATATAAAGTATGGATTGTAGCAGGCACTATCCCAATTAAGTCATCAGACAATAAGAGAGTCATGGCTAGTACAATAACCTATGACCACAATGGGAAGAGGGTCTCTCTGTATAACAAAATTCATCTTTTCGACGTAACACTTCCAAAGTCTAAAGAATCATATAATGAATCTAAGTACTTTATGCCAGGGGATCAAATTGAGGTGCTTGATACTCCTATTGGTAGGGCAGGGATAGCATGTTGTTATGACTTGAGATTTCCTGAGCTATTTAGATTACAGCAAGAAAAAAACATTGAAGTAATAATACTTCCAGCATCATTTACTGAACAGACTGGCAAAGTTCACTGGGAGACACTGGTTAAAGCACGTGCGATTGAAAATCTATCATACATGGTAACCTCTTGTCAGGGCGGTTATCACATTAATGGTAAAAAAACTTTTGGCCATAGCATGATAGTGAGCCCATGGGGAAAAACTCTCGATAGTATCGATAAGGGAAAAGGTTTTATCTCTAGCGAAATAGATTTAATTCAATTAAAATCAATCAGACAAAATTTTCCTGTGCTGGATCACATGAAATTGATAAAAAAATAATGAATATAGTTAAAGACCATATATTTCCGGAACACAACCTAAGTGTTGATAAAATTGCTGAGATAGTTTCAGAATCTTCTGGAAATACAATTGATCTATCAGATGTATATATGCAATACACTACAGTTGAGAGTTGGACTTGTGAGGATGGTATCGTAAAAAATGGATCACAACAAATAGATAGTGGTTTTGGTATACGCTCAATAAGTAATGAGAAGACTGGCTTCTCATATGGAAATAATTTCAATTTTGATGAACTTATTAAAGCAGCAAGATTATCTAAATCCATTGTCAAGTCAGATGATATTGGTATTATAAATCTAAAAGAATATAATAAATTTAAGAAGCTCTATAACTCAGACTCACCAATAACTTCATTAAGCGACAAAGGCAAAGTTAGTTTTTTGAGAGAAGTCGATAACTATATTAAACAAAAGGACAAAAGAGTTCAGCAGGTTATTATTAATCTAAGTTCAAGCCATGATTCAATATTTGTTGCAAATTCACTAGGCACTTATTCTTTTGATGAGAGGCCTTTAGTACGTTTCAATGTCATGGTGATATTAAAATCAGAAGATCGTGTTGAGCGAGGTAGTGCTGGTGGAGGAGGGAGATACTCCTATTCAGATATATTGGATACAAAAAAACCATTTGAGCTAGCGGACGAGGCTATTAGAATAGCCGATGTAAACCTTAATTCTCAACCATGCAAGGCAGGAAATACTACTGTGGTTCTCGGTGCTGGTTGGCCAGGAGTTCTCTTACATGAAGCAGTAGGACATGGCCTTGAGGGCGACTTCAATAGAAAGAAAACTTCCAACTTTTCAGATCAAATTGGAAAGCAAGTTGCATCAGAGCTATGCACAGTGATCGATGATGGGACAATTGACAATAGAAGGGGTTCATTATCAATAGATGACGAAGGCACACCTACAGCTAAAAATACACTTATAGAAAATGGAATCTTAAAAGGATATATGCAAGATCTTATGAATGCAAAGTTAATGGATGTGAAGCCTACTGGTAACGGAAGAAGAGAGAGTTATGCGCATTTACCTATGCCTCGTATGACAAATACATATATGTTAGGTGGAACATCTTCATCTGATGAAATAATAAATAGTGTTAAAGACGGCATTTACGCCGTTAACTTTTCAGGTGGCCAAGTTGATATAACAAGCGGACAGTTCGTTTTCACAGCTTCTGAGGCATATAAAATACAAAATGGGAAAGTTTGTAATCCTATAAAAGGCATGACATTGATTGGCAATGGCCCAGATGTACTAAAAAAAGTTTCAATGGTAGCTAATGATATGAAACTGGATGATGGGGTAGGCACATGTGGAAAAGAGGGACAAAGCGTTCCAGTTGGAGTTGGTCAACCTACTCTTAAAATCGATGATATTACTGTTGGGGGAACTGAAGTATAGAATGTCCACGAACTTTAGAGATACATCTGATAGGTTAAAGAATATTATGGACAGCCTAGATAAAACAAATGAATATGAGTTTCATTTTAATTCTGCTAGTGGAACTGATGTCACATCAAGATTTGGGGACTTAGAAAACATTCAATATCATAATGATGAGTCTTTAACTATTACATGCATCGATGGCAAGAAGAAGGGCATAGCTAGCACAAATAATTTATCTGATGAGAGTATTAGATCAACCATTGAAAAGAGTAGGACCATTGCATCTTTTCTAGAACCAGATGATTATCAGGGACTTGCTAGAGATAATCTTATTGATCAACTAGATATCGATTGTGAAATAAATTTTCCAAAAAACTTTAGCACTGATGAATTAATAGAAATGACAGTTGAATGCGAAAAAGCAGCGTTAAACTATGATAAAAAAATAAAAAATAGCGAGGGTTCAGAATATGCTTACTCGCAATCTAATAATCTTATATTAAACTCTCATGGGGCTCTTGGATCATACTCATCTACAAGTTATACACTTTCTTGTGTAGTTATAGCTGAAGATAATAATGTAAAAGAAAGAGATTATGCTTATACCACCAGAAGAAATTTTGAAAAAACCGACAGTGTGCAACATATTGGAGAGCTTAGTGCGAAAAAGGCCCTCTCTAGACTGGGTGCGAAATCTATATCAACAAGAAAGTGCCCAATTATTCTTTCACCGGAATTAGCTGTTGGTTTATTTTCGTCATTTTTATCCGCAATAAATGGTAACAATATATATAAGAAGAATAGTTTTCTGAAAGATTGTGTGGGTAAAAAAATTTTTCCCGGTCACGTAAATATCACCGAAGATCCAGATGTTAATGAGGGCTTAGGTACTCGTCCATTTGATTCAGAGGGAGTGCAAACATACCCAAAAGATATAGTTCGTGATGGAATACTCGATACATACATGCTGGACACATACTCAGCAAGACAACTAAATCTGAAATCTACTGCAAATAGTGGATATTCAAACATTTTTATAAAATCATCAAATGAAATGTTGGAAGATCTGACTGATTCTATAGACGAAGGTGTTTTGATTACAGAGATGATGGGATCTGGAGCAAATATATTAACTGGAGATTATTCTAGAGGTGCATTTGGATATTTAATTAAAAATGGCAAAATATCTCACCCTGTAACAAATTTTACTATTGCTTCAAACATGACAGATATGTTCAAAAATATTTCTCAAATAGGATGTGACTACTATCAGAATTCAAAGATTAATTGTGGTTCTGTATTAATTAACGACATGACAATTGGGGGTAACTAGTCGTATTGATTGTTTAATACATCAATACATGCAATAGTTAAGTTCATGCTAAAATTAAATAAAATATTCTATCTACTCTCATTCCTATTAGTATCTATTCACCTTCATGCATCAGATGGACGAACTATGAGTGATAAGTTGACCTGCTATAATTATGAAAAACGAATTGTATTTATTCTAGATCTTAAAAAAGATAATGAGAAACTTAATAATATGAATCTAGCAGTAGTAAAAAGGACAGAGAACTATATTGAATTAGTTGCACCTGATTTGTTAGTAAAATTCGATTCACATAACTACATAATGAATGTCATACCGACGAGAGCTACTGAAGCATTAACAATGGATTGTACTATAGACTAATTTTTGATTCTGTATCTTGACTTCAAGATCATATAGCCAGCAATAGCTGAAATTATTGATCCTATGAATATACCGAGTTTACTACTGTCGATTAATGTTGCTTCGCTGAATGCAAGTCCATTTATAAATAAACTCATGGTAAACCCAATTCCACACAAGAGCGATAAGCCAAAAACATCTCTCAGTGTCACGTTATCAGGTAAGTTAAATAAATTAGTTTTCATTCCTATGTATGTAAAAAGTGTAATACCAATAGGTTTACCAAAAAGGAGCCCAAGTATTACACCAAGTGATAATGGACTGTAAACGCTTGATAGAGTCACATCACCAAAGTTAATATCACTGTTAAAGAAAGCAAACACTGGAAGTACTAATATACCTACAAAATTATGAAGCTTATGTTCGAGTTTTTTTAGCATTGAGTGATCATAGTCATTACTTGTTGAATTAGGAATAGTAGTAGCTAGGAGCACTCCAGCTATTGTTGCATGTACTCCTGATTTTAATACGAAGTACCACAAAAATACTCCAAGTATCATATAGATGAAAGTCTTTTGAATACCAGATAAATTTACAACTACTAGAAGCGCAAAAACTATTGCAGAGTAAAACAAATAAGTACTACTGATCTCTGCTGTATAAAAAAAAGCTATTATTAGCACCGCGCCTAGGTCATCTATTATAGCTAATGATAAAAGGAATACTTTCAGACTAAGTGGCACATTTTTTCCAATAATTAATAAAACTGCGAGAGAAAACGCAATATCAGTTGCGGTCGGAATCGCCCAGCCTGACATGTTCTCAGGATTATTGATGTTAATCAGAACATAAATTAGTGCTGGTGCTACCATGCCACCAACAGCTGCTAGTGCTGGAAGAACCATTCTATCAAAACTGGATAATTCTCCTTCTAGTATTTCTCTTTTGAGTTCTAAACCAATTACAAAAAAGAATACGGCCATCAATCCATCGTTGACCCAATGTGAGATTGTTTTTGTAAAATTAAAATCGCCAATATTTATCGGTATATCTGTGTATTTAATATCGTAGTAGAGTGAGTGTAACGGACTATTAACAATTATTAGAGCAAGTGTTGCAAAAAGCAGTAGTAATATTCCTGATTTTTCTTCTCTTGAAAAAAAGTTTTTAATTGCTTGAGAAATATTAAAAGAGTTTTCCATTTGGTTATATTATATCAGCTTGTAACATTACCATATACTCAAACTATAAGCATAGATAAATCTTTCGATTCGATGTTTTTAGTCAGATCTCCTATAGATATGCAGTGAACACCTTTGATGGCAAATTTATTCACATTTCCAAGATTAACTGAACCAGACACTTCTATTTTTACTTTCGAGTTATGTAATAGGAATTTTTTTATCATGGCTGGTGTGAAATTATCTAACAGAATTCTATCCACTTTATAATCAGAGAGAGTTTTAGCAAATCTGAGTGTTTTTGCCTCCACCACTACTTTTTTATTCTTTCGAATTGCTTTAGTTATTAACTTAAGTGGTTCAGAAGCCAACTTCAAATGATTCTCCTTTATTAATATAGATGACGATAAGTCGTATCTGTGAGGGAGGCATCCAGCAGCAGTACAGGCCTCTGAAATAGGAAGACGATATAATGGTATAGTTTTTCTTGTATGAAGTAATTGTATATTTTTACCTGTGACTTCTTTTCTAAAACTCATGCATTTACTATATGCACCCGACATAGTTTGAAGGTAGTTTAACGCAACCCTCTCAGCACCTAAAAGAACATGATTAGTTCCATAAAGTTCAGCAACTATACGATTTTTTTTTACAAAACTCCCGTCTTTGACTTTGAGTTTTATTTTTGTAGAACTGTCGACACATTTAAATACATCAGAAAACCATTTCAAGCCATAGATATAAAAAGATTCTTTAGATTTAATTATTGCTTTACAGTTTTTATTTATTGGTAGTATTTTTGTTGTACTATCTTTTTGATATTGATCTTCCGATAAGGCTAATTTTATGTGTTGCCGTCTGTTCATCTAGGCTTTAAAACTGGATATGGACTCACTGGTCTGTCGGAAGATTACAGGAGCGAGTAAAACAAGCGCTATTAAGTTAGGTATAGACATCAGCCCATTCATGATATCTGCAATGAGCCACATCAAGTTAAGCTCAATAGTGGCTGCCAATGGGATTATAATTATCCATAATATTCTATAATATATAATCACTCCTGAGCCAAAAATAAATTCAAAACATTTTTCTCCATAATAACTCCAACCGATAATTGTACTAAATGAGAAAAGTATCAAACCAAATATTACGATATATTTGCCGTTGCTCAAAAGGTACTCAAATGACGATACTGTTAATACTGCGCCATTAATTTCTCCAATCCATTGATTACTCATCAATATCACAAAAGCTGTTATCGTGCACACAATTAGAGTGTCAATTAATGGCTCTAACATTGATATCATACCCTGTTTGATTGGACTATTCGTTTTAGCTGCTGCATGAGCAATTGGAGAACTACCAAGACCTGCTTCATTTGAAAAGACACCGCGTGCTACACCGTATCTTAAAGCCATCCAAACTGTAGCACCTGCAAAGCCACCTGTAGCAGCAGTTGAAGTAAATGCAGAAGTTATAATTAAGTTAAATATATATCCTACTTCACTTACATTTAAAATAATGATTAACAAGCCTCCAAGAATATATATAAGTGACATTATAGGAACTAACTTTGCAGTGATATTTCCAATTGATTTAATCCCACCAATAATTACCAGAGCAACTAAAATAGATATAAAAATTCCTATTGCAAACGTTGAGAAGCCAAATTCATTATTAATCACTTGAGCAACAGAATTAACCTGAACGCCATTACCAATACCAAGGGCTGCAATCATACCTGCTGCAGCAAATAAATATGCAAACACTCTAAATTTTGAAGACAGTCCATTTTTGATGTAATACATTGGACCACCTATAGTCTCTCCCAATTCATTCTTCTGTCTGTATTTAATAGCAAGAAATGCCTCCGCGAATTTAGTAGCCATTCCAAACACTGCTGAAACCCACATCCAAAAAATGGCTCCAGGTCCACCAACAAATATCGCTGTTGCAACACCAGCAATGTTACCCGTCCCAACTGTTGCAGAAAGTGCGGTTGTGAGTGATTGGAATGATGAAATTTCACCACCTGATGACTCGTCCTCTTTTGAGAATAACTGTTTGAAAGCTACAGCTATGTAAGTTAGAGTCAAACCCTTTAGACCAAAACTTAAAAATATACCAGTTCCAAGAATTAATATAAGTGTGAAGGGTCCCCAAATAAAACCACTAACATGATTTAAAATATCAAACATTATCTCTCTTGTATATTACTTGAATTGATGAAGCTCTACTTTCATTTTCTTCTTGAAGTTCTTTGAAGATAAGATCTGAGTAGTGAGGTATGTCATACCCCTCTTTTAACTGTGTGCCAACAGTATGAGAGTGATATATAGATTCATAATCATTATCTATGTGCCTATTAACCAAAATAACAAAACCATCATCTGTTAGGGCATTTAATGATTCATTGATAAGTTGAGCACTCATCTTCTCATCAAAATACTTTTCATCTATTAATATAGCATTATGTAAATTATTTAGTTCAAAATTATTAATGTCTGTAAGTATATGTTTGTAATCTGATGGAATAACTTTTGGAAGGTACTCGCGATACATCGGACTCTCAACACGATTATCCGAGTAAACCTCAACATTTTTTATATTCATATAATCACTACAGGACAGTTCCATTCCAAGGAGAGCACTACCGCTTATTACACCCAAGTGAACTTTTTTATTCCTGCCATGATGATCAAGTATGATTTTTTCAATGACAGCACTGAGCCTCATATTTTCAACCTGGTTATTTATTTCACTCTCAATTAAATCTTTATCATTAGTCTCAAAAAGAGAAGGAAGTTTCTTATCAATAAAATAAGTAAATGTACTGTTTCTAACTTTGGGCTCCTTTTTCCCAATTCGCATTGACATCACACCATCGTTTTCTGCCCAGATATTA
>MDSZ01036524.1_pt1 | contig 18018 bp, 8 predicted proteins | sample 811201 | NCBI WGS metagenome assembly MDSZ01 (sample SAMN05326647, study PRJNA326480) | marine metagenome | isolation source: seawater | place: Indian Ocean: North | collected 2010
AACGTGGACTCCTTCTGAATGTTATAATCGGCCAACGTTCTGCCGTCTTCTAACTGCTTACCGGCGAAAATCAAACGTTGCTGATCCGGCGGGATACCTGCGCGCGTACGCGAAGAGAGAGAGAGAAAAGCTCCGTCAGTATGCCACGCGAAAACGTCGAATGAAAACGGGAGAGGGTGAGGAGAGTCCATCCGTCGCGTCCTCCTCGGCTCGCGAGAGAGGGAAGCGAGAGGGAGAGAGGGAAAGAGGGAAAGAGAGAGAGAGAGAGAGGAAAAAAAAAACGAGCCTTTCAGTTTGGCCACAAACGCCCTCTCACAAACGTCGTGTTCTTTTTTTTACTTAAAGGTGAAAAGGCACCACCGTTTCGGTGGATCTCAGATCTCCCCGCGATGACCACCGTTCCTGAATCTCCCTCCCTCCTGCTTCGCTTCCTCGACCGCGCGACCGGTTTTCGTCGAAAACGCCCCCCCCCCTTCCGTGGATGATCTCGTCGTTTCGTTTCGCGCGGTCTCCTCTCTTTTCTCCCCTTCCTTCTTTTCCTCCGCGTTGGAACCGAACGAGATCTCGCTCGAAATTCAAATCCGAGAGAGAGAGACATTTACACGAGACACACGAGAGAGACACAAGCTTCGATTTCTCGCGTACAAAAAAAAAAGAAGCTGTGCGCACCTTCTTTATCTTGGATCTTCGCTTTCACGTTGTCGATCGTGTCCGAAGACTCCACCTCGAGCGTGATCGTCTTCCCGGTCAGCGTTTTCACGAAAATTTGCATTGTTTTAGTTGCTGCTGTTGTTCTCTTCTCTCTCGCGCGCGCGTTTTAAGTAACGAATAAATGTCGTTTCGAACTGAATCGTCGTCACGAGGCAAAAAAAAAAGAGGACACTATTTAGGGTATGAAATCAAAAATGTAAAACCCTAAACAAAGGTCTTTTCATTCTTTTTGGGAAAAACGCCTTCCCCCCCCCCCAAAAAAAACGACTTTCATCAAGAAAAAAAAGGCACTCTTAAGCAAGGAGATGCTCCGAAGGACCGGGGGCGTTTTTTCTCACCTCGTCGCAAAGAGAGGAGGAGGAGGAGGAGGAGAAGGAGGCTTGGCCCACGTGCCACCGTCGATACCACTCCTCGCGGCGGCAGGAGCAGGAGCGATCAGATTCGCGTCGAAAAAAGCCGGCGGGTCGACGGCGAACGGGAGAGATTCGAACCCGAAATTCTTGGGGATAAAAAAGTACGGTGGGGAACTCGTGCGACCGGGGCACATCATCGCGCGACAAAGGGGCACGAAGTGGCATCCGGGGGAGAACTGCGGGATAGGAACGGATCACACGTTGTACAGCTTAGTCGACGGGAAGGTGAAGTTTACGAAAAACAGAGTGAAAGGGAGAACCATCGTAAACGTGGAGAAATTTACGGAGGAGGAGATTCAATTTTGGCAACGGAGAGGGAAGTTGAGACACATTCAGTCGTAGAAGAAGAGATGTTTTCGAACTTCGGCGCAAGGATATCGCAAATCGCGAAACCACGGGTCATCACCGACGGCGTGGAATATTGGCAGCCACCGTACGAGAAATCTGGGTGGTTGGAAAAACAAGGCGAGGTTGTGAAGACGTGGCGGAAAAGATGGTTCGTGATGAAACAAGGGAAAATGTTTTGGTTTTTGGACGAACACGTGACGATGCAGACAAAAAGTCGAGGAGTTATCGACGTGGCGAATGGGGAGTGCGTGTCTGTTAAAGGGGCGGAGGAGACAACTGGGAATGCGAATTCGTTCGAAATTGTGACCAAAAATTGTGGAGTTATGTATTTTATTTGTCCAAATAGGCAGGAGAAGGAGCAGTGGATGAATCGGATTGGACGGGCTATTGTCATGGGGAGAAGACGATAAAAAATTAGTTTAGTATTTTGTACAACAGAAATTTGATATCACAACAACGTTTAATTACTCATGAATTGTCTCTGAAATATAGCTGCGTAGGAAAGAATGCGTACTCTCTCTCTTTCTCTACTCCCTGTCGTTGAAACATTTATACAGCGCTTTCACGTTATCGGCAAATGGCTGCGATTGACTGATGTACTTGTCGTGTAACCTGGTCAATTGTTCGTTCCAAATAGGAAGGCCTATTCCTCTCACCGCCGAGCGCATGTACCCCGCAACGATTCGGTCCGGATCCGTGATCGAGTCGATATCTTGGGTATCGTCCTCGTCGTTCGTATACTTGCCATTTTTGCCTTCAAACGCTCGCAACATGCGAAGGATGATGTCCCAGTTGGACATGATCAAACTGTCATTCTTAAACAGTTTCAAGATAGACATGCCATCGTACTCACCGGACGTCTTTTCTTGCTCAGTGAGCATCTCGGGAAACCCAATTATGAGAGCCGTTCTTTGTGCGCGCAAATCGTCGTCAATGTCCATCAATCGAAAGAGCGCTTTGTTTGCTCGCTGGTAATTTTCCTTTGTTTCATTGCTCGCACTATTTTGGCCGCCAAAGATTGAATAAAAGCGAAAGAGCTCGCCGACGACTTTCTTCGTAAACTCAACGCTGTTCCACTGGGCTCGTTCGAGTATTTGTATCGCGGTTTCTTCGTTATCGAAAACGAATGCGTCTGCGAACGGTTCGATGTTGACGAGTAAGGTTTCGGAAATTTCCATCGACGCTTTCGCGCAATCTTCTCCATCCGAAAGAGGTTCAACGGTATCAGATACAGAAGACTCGCTTACTTTCGGAAGAGGAGGACTGCCGCTATCGCAAAAGTGTAGTCCCTCTAAGAATCTGCGCAAAAGTCTCAGGAGCATACTTTTCTCGGCCAAAACTTCTTGCGTCTGAGGTTCGCTCAAGCGCACGCCAATGTACCTCCAAATTAATCCAGGAACGACGTTCATGTGGTGAATCAACACGTGCACGACCAACTGGTCTCCGCCGTCATTATTGCTACTGCTACTGCTGCCGGGGAGATTCTTTCTAGCCGCCGATTGGCTCGTAATCATCGCATAGAATATCGCCTCCGAAACTTGCTTCCCATAGCACGAGGAAATAAAATAGTTCCGTTTCCTTTCCCATTGGTTTTTTGCGCGTTGCTTAAACTTATTCTCGTTCTCTAACTCTTCTTTTTCTTCTTGCAACAAAGACTCGGTTTCAGTATATTGCCTGAAAAAGCACGCGTACGTATCAATCATTCCGTACGCGGCGAACGCTTCGGGACATTCCATTTCTGTGACCGCTCCAGGTGGCGATTGAAAATCGTGCTTCTTCTTCTGTTGTAGTAACCGTTCGAACGAAGACAAATCGTCGGATTCGAGCGTTAGTTTAAAACAAGTTGTGAAAGTCTTCATGAGTGTTTCACGAATCATTCCGTGGTTGCAGCACGTGAGCACGGCGATTGTATCGACTTTATATTTGTCGGCGATACGCATGAATTCGAGTCGAGCGATCGGCGAAGACGTCGCGAGTTTAATTAAACCTTTATGCCACTCGATTATTTCATCACCATTTGGTAGGTCTTTTTGCAACTGCAAGCTCGCTCGAGCGTACACTCTGATGTAGAAGTGAAAAGCGAATCGCGCGCATTTTGCACTAAGATTTAGAGATTCTGCGTCGTTTTCGTTATCTTTTGGTTGCTTCTGACCGTCTCCGTTGGCATCAGAAGAGCTCGCTCGAACCGCCGATTGCGAAACACGCGACGTCTTCCTGGTTCCAATGGCTGCTGGAGCGCCGTTTTTCGAGGTCTCCGTAGCATTGGTAGAGGAGGAGAAGACGAGCAAATCGAGGGCCGTGCGCATTTGGTCGAGCGCAAAGTTGAAATAACTCTTTTCGAAGAGATTCGCGCGATATGTCGCCTGGAGATTATCCTTCTCCACCATTAAAGCCATCTCTGGATTCATATTCAAATCAAAAACCCCGGCGCTTACCTCAGCCATATCGGACATGTGCGAATCGCGCAATTCCATCGTACTATTCTTCTTTTTCTTCTCGTAAAACAGAATGTAAGCAGAATTTGGTTTTTCGTACGTGAGCGTTTGCACCTCCTCGCTGGCGTCCGTTTTGTGCACGAAAGAGCCACCGAAACAGTCATCTTCTAAGCAACTCGGATCGTAAGGCTCGACACAAGTATCGTCGTAGCGACGCCACGTCCCGAGATCATCGTCGTCACCGATGAGTTCTCCGGTCTTCTCGTCACGATCGCGAATGAATGAGTAATAATGCCCCGCAAAAGCAGTTCCTGAATGGACAATGACGCCAGAAAGCCTGTATTCCAATTTCTCGTTGTCCTCGGCGTTTTCGCATCCTTCGCCATCACCTGGTTCGCCATTGTTGTTGAGATTACGCATAGACTTTCGCGATGCGTGACGATGATGATTCAAAATATTTCCAGGCGTACCCGGTCGCTGTGGGCCACCGGCGTTGTTTGTTCCTTTAGATCCGAGCTGTTCTTCAGCCTCCAACGCCGATTGATCCGCCTTTTCGAGCGCTTCTTCCGTGTATGGATACATGTCCAGAGTTTTTGGGAAACTGTAATAATCTTTCACCTTATTTCTCTGATCCATAGCGTAATCGTACTCGAGTCGCTGAATATGCAAACAGAGAGAGTCTGGCAACGTACGGACGCACGTTCGCTTTGTCGCATCGACTTTCTTCCCACATTCCGGGCACTCCCACTGGTTATCGGCATCCATGAGTTCACCAGTCGTTAACAACGACATCGAATCGTCGACACACGCTTTGTGTTTCCCACCCACGGCAAGTTGAATTTGACAAAAATCTTCTTCACGTTCGCTTCGGTGCTTCGGACAGTTTTTACAAATGATTTGCGACACCATCTTCCCTCCTAAAACCTCTTCAATCGCACCCTTAATCTTCGGCAGTTCCCGTCCTTCCTCTTTCGCTTGCTTTTCGACTTCGCTCGTGATGTTAAGTTCCTCCTTCATCGCTTTGACGTAGTGCGAATCTATTTGCTCTTGAAACCTCGTGAAGAAGACGTACGCGTCTTCATGTTCTCTCACGTTCACGGGTTCTCCGTCCCAGTCTTTAAAGGCGTGCCACAACTCGCTCGGCTCGTAGTATGTGTGCACCGAAGATCCTTTCAGCATTGCAAACATTTTTTGCGTTTGATAAAATAGACTCTCGGATTGGTCCTCCTCTTCAACCTTTGCATCTATCGCTAAAATCTTGTCGCGAATGCCTGGTTGTGCGAAGAGTTGCTGAAACAAAGCGTTCATGTAACACGTTGCACCGGCGTTTACGAGTCCGATTTTCGTGCTCACGTTCTTCGGCAACGGATGACCTCGACTACTGACTTGGTGATTGACTTCACCCGTCGGTTCAATGTCCCATTCTATGCCCTCGAGGGCATCTGGCTCTTCCATTTCCAATTGCAACAAATCGCAAACCTCTCTATTCTCATCGTCCATTTGGTCAAACAAGTGTAACCTGTACAAAGAACTCAGCGTTAAGGACAAAGCTTCGTTGGACTTTTTGCACAAGCACGATAAGATTGAAAACGCGTGCGAGCGTCTACCTTTATCGCCGAAAAGCGCAGTAAACTTTGTCGACAATTCTCGTTTCCCCGCGGCGAGCATCTCGAGCGATTCTTGACTTGAAAGTAAAATTTGCATCATTTCTTGATCAATATCGCTACCACCTAGCTTTCCGCACACGGTTTCTATTTCTGGAAACAAACCGCGCAAAAGGATCGCTTTTGTCAAACGTATGGCGTCTTCCGTGCTGATGAATTCCACGGCAGAGGCAAAGAAAGCCATAGTTTCCAATCGTGCCGTCGTTGAGGCTTGGATAGTCTTCGAGGTGTTATCCGCCGCTGCACTGCTAGGATCCATCGCGAGTTGAACGACCCACTCCACATCGCGCTTAAATACGTTCTCAAGGAACTGCAAAAGTCTTGGATTACCTTCTTTAGAAGGCATGTGCAAAGCAAACAACTTTCGTGCCTTGAAGTATTCCAAGGATGTTTCCAGGCTTTCTTCGGCGATATCGAGTCGATCTTGTATGGCAGTGATGATAGACAGAGGAACTTGAGCGCGACTTTTATCATCATTATTCTGTGAGTTTTCTTTATCTTCATTGTTTTTTTGCGCACTACTACTGTTAACAATCGCATAAAATTCTCTTTGGTTAAAGAGAAATGTCTTGATGAGCACGTCCCGAAGGCTGGCGTCCGCGGTACCGCAGAAAATGGAACCAAAAACCACATCCAATGCATCTTTCGGTTGCAACTCCGCAAAAACGGAAGCCTGACACACATCTTTACATCTGAGCGTAGCCATCTTGTTGAACTCCATGGCTAACTGAATTGATTCATATGCGATGTGAATTTCAGATCGAGAGTTTGACTTGGAAAAAGCAGCCGCGCAGCGCAAAATGCGCGAGGTCGCTGTGATGGCAAAGTCTCGAAGCGCATCTTTCGGAAGCGTTACGCCTTCAATCGTACATTTGTTGGAACTATCATTGCTCACGTGCATGGATTTTACAGGTTCAACTAAATCTTGTTTCTTCCCGACTAAAGTCGTCGTGACGTCATTGTTTTCACCCATAGTGAACGGTTTGAGCAATCTCACGACCGACGCGCAAATCGAACGCCGAATCTCGGAATCTTTACCACGCTCAGTTGTGCTTGATCTGCAAGAAGCACCATCGAGAATATCCAAAAGTACCGGTGCAACGTGTTCAAACGAACTCGCGTAGTTTCTGCTTCGAACCTCAGCGGCGTCGGATGAAAAGATGGAATCCGTCAGCGCGTCCACGGTTTCTAAAACATACGCGACTTTCGCGAGGGAACCCCTAAATGTAATTTGCAAAACCTTTCCCAGCGCAGTGCCTGAATCTTTGCTACTGATAGCACCGAGAACTTCATTGTAAACAGTCTTATCAGTTGGAAGCGATGAAAGCAATTTTCGTGCGGCGCGTCTCACTGTTTCAAACTCCTCTTCGGGATCAGCATTGTCGATATCCATTTTCGAAACCCCGCCTCCGCCATCGGCGTCGGCGCTCCTCGTTGTCGTCAACTCCGATTGCGATCGCGACAACGCGAAGAGTACTTCATAAATCATCGGCTGCTTCGCTAACATGACTCGAGGGAGGTCTTTGTTATTACCAATCCCTTGGAACTCGTTCTTATTGTTCTTATCAGGTGGGATTTTTGAAGATGTCTGCACGATTTGTACGTACCCCGTCCCATTCGGGAGGTTCAAATCCGAAAGCAAGCGCGCGCGTCCTTCAATCGTCTCCGGCGTCAAGAACTTCCCATTACAAATGGCTTTAAACGAATTTCGAGCCAAATTATTATCGTCTGCAAACTTGTTCAAAAAATCTTCCACGGTTTCGTTCGAATGCGTCGAGATGGTTATACCGTTATCACTGCCACGGAATCTTTGCGCTCCATTACCTACAGAAATAGTAATAGACATAGGATCGCCACGAAACGATCTACCGTGCGGAATGATGGACTCTGCGTTAACACCTTCGCCACCACTGCTACCACTTGATGGTGTACGATCGAGAACGTCGTCCATCACGCGAAGTAACCGCGCGCATTTCAATCGGTCCCGAGCGTTCAGAGTTTCTATGCTTTGAAAGTCCGCGCCGCAGGTTTTCGTTAATTTTTTCGCACAAATCTCAAGAATACTTTTTTCCGCGTTCGAGTTCAGATACGTCTGAATCAGTTTGAGCGTCGCGGTGTTGAGGCACGCGTTCGAAATGTTCGGGCAATCGATAATTATCGCAAAGAAATAAGCTAATCCATTTTCTGAGTCTGAATTTTTATCTTCCACGGTGGGTTCGTTCACGAAGCGGTATTGCCTTTTTGCACGATAGTATTTAGGAACCTTTTTTGGTTCTTTTCGTCCGACGTCACCGTATATGTCATCGTCCGAGAATCCATCCTCTTCGCTACTCGAACTCGATAAACCATCACCATCAAATCTCTCGATTGGTACGATTAATTCTTCGTGCAACGCGTTAGCGACAAAGAATGGATGAAAAACCTCCCAGAAACTATCATCACAGTGCGTCTCGACATCCGTTTTCAACATTCTCTCGACGAGAATCTTTGATATCGCATCCGGAGAACAGTAGTCAACAAGTCTTGTCATCCAATCGTTTCGCTTGGCGTCTATTCCTTGAACTTTCGTGTCGGTCAAAGCGTCCCACATTCTGAGCGCAACTCCGCTTTTGAGCTGCATCATTCTGTTAGAGGCTTCCAAGAAGCTGTGCAAAAACGTCACCACCTCCTCTGCTCTACGTTGCGATCGTAAAATTCGAGCATCTTCACCGGCAAAGTCATCGCGAACAGCAGTGGATGCCGCGTATTGTCCATCTAATGCCTTAGAGTGTTCGAGCGCGGATACACACATTTCAGTTACATTTCTTGTACCATCTAATTCGAGCACTCTCATGGCAAGACCGTCTTCGGCAGCTTCATGCATTGTAAATTCATTCAAAGCAAACAAATCCTTTAATAGGCGCGCAGATACTGTCAATCGATCGCTATTCGTTACCGATGCCGCACTATTGTTGCTATTGTTATTGCCACTACTTCTACCGTCATCGTTCATGAATTCCATAATGTGCGTCAAGAGCTTTTCTAACCAAGTTAATTTGTCAAGTACAGCGGCTATATCTTTACCGCCCCCTGTTTTTTGCCTAGGGCATGTAAATTTGTAAAACGCAAAGAGAAACGCATACTCCGGGTTGGCATCCTTATCGACTTCTGTGCCGAGATAGAAAACCGCGCGCGTTTCGTTCGCGCACGAAGCTTCGAAAAGAATCTCCAAGATAGTATTCGCAAAGGTTTCCGAAACCACTCGATTCGTAATAATGGACTTTAGAGTGTCCAACGTCTTCCCGTCCAAACTTCCGCTCACGGCCAAAGTTTTAAATCTAGTCAAAATAAAGTCTAAGTGCTCATCGGATAAAAATGGCGCTAATTGACCCAGCATATCGCAAATGTTTATGCTCACGTCCTGATGCGAGTCTGTGGTGAAGCCAACGTTCCAAATGAGTTCGAGATGTTCGCGCTTTAAGACGTTCGGATGTTGCGCCAACTTTGCCAAGACGTCGCGAACGTGTTCGACGTACTGCTTGTGATGAAGATAAGTGGGACGAAGAATGTGCTCTAGAATTTGGTTTTCGGCGAGCCACTGGATGCCAGTTTCAGCGAACGCATCGGTCATATTTAGCACAATTTTTATTTCTTTCAGAGCCGCGAGTTGCGAGGTGAACGTAGATACGCCCAACGAGGAGATGATGATTGCTCTTTGCAACTCGATAAACACACTCCTACCTTCAGCCGATCGCGTCGAGATAGTTTCGCCGTCGCGAAATTGTGCAGAAATAAACGCGTGCGATAGAACAGACGCAAATTTTATCGCGTCGTCTCGCCGTTTTGATACATCGCTGTTCTCGTTATTGTTATTATTTTCAGCAGCGGCGGAGTCTTTCTTGTACTTCTTGTTCGCCGTGTCTTTCGTGCTTTCAATTTTCAACGCGTGCAAAGCTTCAGTGACCATCTTGGCGGAGTACAAAAACGTGTGGACTAGTCTTTCGGCGTTCGAATCGTTCAAAACGTCAGTCGTTGCGGCCAGAGCCCCGCAGACAGCCTCCATGAAACGAGGTGGCATCAAATTTACAGCCATCTCTCGGCTCGTAAATTGATCGCATTCGTTATCGAACACCGCACCTCGAGCTTTTAGAAGCCTCAGCAACCAGTTCCAACCGCCGCGCCGACCAAAAGTTTCTACGACGTGCGCCGGCCAACTTTTTACGATAATCTGTTTCGTCGTCACTTGTTCTCGCCCTTCGTCCATCTTTGCCCCTGCTCCTCTCCGTCGTCCTTTCGTTGCGAGCGGTATTTCAACCCTGACCGGGAACGCGATGCTCATATCGAGATGGTTCGTTTTTCCTTCTTCAGTGCTTTTCCACTGATTCTCGCTATCCTCTTTATACAATGAAAAAGATGGGACTTTGTGCGTTCTGTATCTATCGTAAAACGCGCACGATGATTTCATACCTAACGCCGCCGCATTCAAAAGGGCCGTTAATTCTTCAATCTCGCACGCGCGTGCCAGTTCTTCTAGATTCTCGTCATCATCGACGCTAAGACCCACGGTTCGTCTGAAGCGAGGATATTTATGCGGATCGTGCGGTACGTGCAATGCGTTCTCGATTCCATGGCCTCTATTGCTGCACGCTTCCGATATGATGCGATCGTGACAAAACGAATCTAGCGCTCGCGAGGCTAGAACGACAGCTTCGCAGCACATTTCTAAGCACGTGTATTGAAACAATAAGGAGTCAGTTGGCCATGCCGAAGCTTTCAACTCTTCCAACACGGTATGGAAATTACTCACGATGATACCTTGTGAGAGAAACTTTCTAATCGCTTCAGCCTCCTCCGGTCGTTGTTGTGCGTAGTCTGGGTGGGCGTCATAGAGACACGCGTAATGATAATTGATGTATTTCAAGCACGGGAACATCTTCGTTGGATAGTAACCTTGGTAACTTCGCATGTGCCGATATGAATTATGGGCCGAGACAACGGAGTTGAAATCTTCCAACGGGAAAACGTCGGTATCGAGCGAGGTTTGTAGAATTTCCTCACCTTCGTCTTCTTCCGAAGAGGAAGACGAGGACGAGCCACTACCACCATTAGAAGCGTACCAACCTTGCCGTCTACTCGCATTTGCATTTTTTTCTGATCCTCCTCGTTGTAAATGTTGACTTCTCGTTCGCACTCTTTCTAGCTCTCCGTTGGCCAACTGCGAGTCCGCATAAATCTTATTTGGTTCTCTCTCGCGCAGACGATTATTTGATTTCTCGTAATTATCATTATCGTCAATCAGTCCAACTCCACCTTCCGTATCAGAATCCACGGACATTTGCGTATCGTTGTCGCTTCGCGAGAGTTCTTCCTCTTCGTCTTCGCTCGACGGCGCGTGTCCTCGTCCCTGTTGTTCCTCCTCCTCTTCTTCCTCTTCGGAATTGTTTTTGTAGTTATAGTACCTAGTGGTGGTGGTGGTGGTGGTCGCATTCTGTCCGCGTGAATGTCCTCTCCCACGACTCCTGGCTCTAGCGGCGACTCTTCCGAATCTGTTAAACCTCGTTTCTTCTTCGTCCTCTCCTTCCTCGTCCGCGAAGTCGTCGCGCATCTCATCAGAGTTGGGTCCTCTCACATCGTAATCACCACCGTCACCACCACCGTCTCTTCTCCTCCGCGGATCCTCCTCCTCCTCCTCCTCCTTTTCCTCCTCCGTCTCGCGCGTCATGTTCTCGACGTTTGTCGTTCGTGAGAGAGAGAGAGGCAGAGAGAGAGAGAGAACGATGGGACCGAAAAAAGTTCTCTCCTCCTTTGAACCGAAGAAAAAAGTAAGTTCCTTTTCTAACTACCTAAATGTACCGAGATCTCTCTCTCGTCGCAAAAAAAGCTCTCCGTCTCTCTCTCTCTCTTTCGTTTTCGAAACGCGCGCGCACCTTCGCCGAAAAAAGAGTCAAAACAACACAACTTTGCGGGTGTTTTTGGTGTTCCTCTTTTTTTTTTTCGGAAGAAGAGACTCTCTCTGGGCGGCCAAAGAACAAGAACGCGCGTAAAATGTGGTTTTGAAAGCGAAGAGAAAGAGAGATCTGAAATGTGTATTATAAAATCGACGAGAGAGAGAGAGTTTTTTTTTTGTTTGTCGAGAGAGAGCTCGTGCACACCAAAAGAAAACTTCTTAGAAAACTTCTAAAACCCTAAACACATAGAGAGACGTTTGGACGCGAAAAAAAGGGAGAGAAAAAACGCACACACACAAAAAAAGAGGGGGGGCGTTTTTTTTTCCCTCAAAAAAAGCTTCCCGTTACAAAAAACTCCCGTCATCGAGAGAACAGAGAGGGGCTTTTACAAATCGAGACCACACAACGCTTTCCTCGAAAACACACAAGGGCACTACTACTACTACTAATGGTGGAAGGTCGACCGAAACGCGCGTGCGCGGACGGGATCGACTACGCCGGGACGGACCAAGTTCCCGGATGGACGGTAAGAGAGACGCGTAAACTTTGTTTCCATTTTTCGGGATTCGTTTTGTCGTTGAACATTTTTGAAATCATTCGAGAGAGAAAGCGGATGAGAGGACAAAGTCGCTCCCCTCCTCTCTTTCTCGTTCGGTCTTCTCTCTATCTCTCTCTTTCCGGTGTGGACGGTGTTCCGAAAACAACCAAAAAGGACGCGAAAGACGTTTGAAAGCGACCGATGAAACGCGCGCGCTTCGTCTCTCTCTCTCTCTCTCTCTCTGACGCCTGTTGTCTCTCTCTTCCTCTCTTTTGCTTTACCATCATCATCGTCGTGAACTTGATTTTGGACACACCTTTCCTGCAGACGACGCAAAAGATGGTCACGGAAGGCGCGAAGAATCCATCGACGCCATCGAAGAAATCTACGCCGTCTTCGACCGGGAAAGCACACACCACCCCGGGACAACAGAACGCCGGAGGGAGCGCGAAAAAGAAAGACGAATCGCAACGAGGGATGACGACGATTCAGACGACTCAGACGACGACGAAAGAACAACAACAACAACAACAACAACCAGAGAAGAAGAAAAGAGGCCGACCGGTCGGGTGGAGGAAAGCGGACCATTCGAACAAGTATAAGAGCATGCGAGAAGCGGCGGGGAACGCGCGGAAAGCGTTGGGAGGCAGACAGCACAAGCGATACTACTCGGACGACGAGGACGAGTTCGATTCCGACGATTACGGCGGCGAGGCGTTCAACAAGTACAACACGCAAGGGAGCGACGACGAAGGAGGCGCAAACGATAGGAAACGAGGACGTCCGTCTTCCTCGCAAAGAATAAAGAAACAACCGATTCCCGGGAAAAGAGGTCCGGGACGACCGAGGAAGATTCAAAACGTGGCGTACGACGAGGACGATTACCAATACGGCATGCAACAAGCGCAAATCGCTCTAGAACGAAACAAACATCAGAAACGAAAAACGGAGCAAGCGTTCGATCGCGCCGAAAGTCGAAAATATTTAATGTTGCAAGACCGCTACGAATCTTTGCAAAGAAAATATGACGATTTGAAGAAGAAAAAAGTGGACGAAGTTGCCATGGCGGCGACGAAGATGCAAGAGGCGATGAAGGAGAAACAAAGAGCGCAAGAGACTTTAATCTCGGATTTAAGAAGGGACCGAGATTTCTTCCAAAAAGAAGCTGCGAGAACGCACGAACTCGCCGAAGAGAAAGGGAACATGAAGGTTGAGATTTTCAAATTGCAAGAAGAGCTGGTCCAAAAAGGCACCGACATGCTCGCCATTCAAAAAGCCAACCGAAAACTTCGAGACGATTTGAAAATCGCGTTAACCAACACCGACGCCGGGAACTCCTTCGGCCCGCCGCAATTCGAATCCATCTCTGGTCTCCGATGGCGAAAACTCGGCCAAGACCAAAACAACAAACACGAGTTCAAACATGTCCTCACAGGCTTCACATTCACCATCGAAGCGGGCGAGGACCCGAAAACTCACGCCATAACCGGCGAAGATCCTCTCAACTACTCCATCCTCCCCGATCAAGTCAGCACGCACTGCTCGTACACTCCGACTTCCCTAGGCATCCTCCCGTTGGAAAAAGTCGAGGAAATGTTGAGAGAAGAGATGGAGTTTAGCACGAAACACATCGCGCACTTCTTCACGAAAGTTTTAGAATTTTTAATGACCGCGTGCCAAGAGCTCGGATTCGTTCCAACCGAAGAGGAGGAAGAGGACGATGCCGGTGGTGGAGAAGACGGTGGTGGTGAAGATGACGATGGAGAGGAAGGAGAAGAGGGCGGTTCTGAACCAGAGCCGGTTGTGCGGCCATAATAATACTAGTATTGTGTTGGTTTCAGTAGTAGTCAAAGTGTGTCTTTTTGTATACTTACTACTTCACATTTGCACTCCTTCTCTTTTTATAAAAACCCTAAATCGAACAAGTTTTTGAATTTTTTTTGTTTTGTTGGAGGTCCCCTCTCGATCCCCCCTCTCGTCAAAACATATAATAATTTGTCCTCTCTCTCGATTCTTCTCATTGTTTCACCAAACGTTTTACGTGAGTATCGCACACACCCGGGAGGAGCCTTCAGAAAGACGACTTTCCGCCGACCACGAGAAACAAAGAAGGAGGAGAAAAAGCGCCCACGTAATAATAATAATGTCGTACTCTCGTCTCACCAACGACGGCGGTCTCTCGCCTTTACGAGAGGACATTTCCACCCAAGCGAACCGCGTCCAATCGCTCATTTTCCAATTGCAAACGAACGTGTCCACGTTCAAAAGATTGGTCGATCAGCTCGGGACGGCGCGAGATACGAAAGAGCAAAGAGCGAAACTGCACAAATTAAGAGAGTCAATCGGCCAAATGGCGAAAGAGAGTTCGGTTTTGGTGAAGAAGTTGGCGAAAATGGTGACGGATTTAGTGCACGAAGAGCAAGATCACGAGTACGATTATGAAGGCGGCGAAGACGAAGACGATGCGGAGAGTTTAGCGGAGAGACATAAAAAGTTGGTGAAAGATTTACACGCGACGTTGAAGGATTTTCAGAGAGCGCAGAGAGCGTGTGCGGAGAGAGAGAGCACGTTTTTACCGCAGAAAGAGAACGTCGAGTCGCCGAAGCAAGCGAAGAGCGGTAAAAAGAAAGGGTACGGGGCGACCGGAGGGAATAATAACGGTGCGGACGTAGCCTTGAGTGGAGAAAGAGGGGGTCAGTTTTACCAAGCATCGCAAATGGTGGACGAGGAGCAGCAACACGCGCCGTTGTTGATGGAACACAAAAGCCAAGGGCAGAAGGAGATGACCGCAGTGGAAATCGATATGCGATTTAACGACCAGTTAATCGAGGAACGGGAGAGAGGAATCGCGGAGATTCAGCAACAAATTGGCGAAGTGAACGAGATTTTCCAAGACTTAGCGGTGTTAGTGAACGAACAAGGGAACATGATTGACGATATCGAGGCGAACATCGTCAGCACGGCGGTTCGGACGAAAGAGGCGCAGAAGGAGCTGACAAAGGCGGATAAAAGTCAAAAGAGCGCGAGAAATAAGATGGTGTGTTTAGCAATCACCGTCTTTACCGCGCTCATTATCTTGATTCTGTTTTTGTTGCAGTAAGCTATTTTTATGTATGTCTATAGCCTCTATTTTAGCCTTCTCTGGGAGAGCGATTTGCTCTTCCATGTATTTGTACTATTACTATTATTACTACTACTACTACTACTACTACACATATCGTAGCGACCATCTCAATCTAGTCTAAGCTTTTATCCGTCGTGCAAACGTTCACGAGACCGACGACGTGCATCAATCGAAACATGCGCACGTCAATCGACCACGCGTGGCCGCTATAACCAGCCTTCGCCGCCTGTTTCGGATGGTAAGACATTCCAAACATATTCATTTGCGAACACAAATGTAGACTCATAAACGCCAAGTGAATCCCGCTGGATAAAGACGTTGGACATTTCATGAGTTTTTTATTACTCGCGTCTCCTTCCTTTCCAAGCGCTCCGATATCCAGTAAATCTCTCCTCATTTGCATGTAACAATCAACGATGTAATTCACGCTCGAGGGACTCAAAACTCTCGTCTGAACGTACGGAAAACGTTTCTTTATGTTGTGAAAATAACTCGTACTTGTCGAATACCAAAACCACCACTCTTCTCGTAAATTTCGCTTTGATCGAAGGATCTTCTCATCCACGTTGATACCTCTCGAGAGTTGTCGTCCACGTATGCTGTTAAACATGCGAAACTGTGTCCTTTTCCCTAGAGGTTTCTTAATTCCATATTTTTTGTGCACATTTGTATCGTTCGCCAACCCCGAACGTAGATTAAATCTCCACACGTTGTCGTGTTTGTCGATGCTTTTGCTATTTTCATCCGTTAAGCCGTCTCGATACACGTGCGGTGAATTTCCAACCATCACGCACGTGCCTAATTCTTTATATTTGACGTCATATCTCGGTTTTAAATAATCGAAATATTTCGTGCTCCACCCGTTCGGCGTTTCTTTATTCCCTTTCATGTTTGAACATACTCTCGCTTTACTCACCGAAAAACATTTCGGCTTATATTCGGTCAACATCTTCACCGACGGTAACTCGTACGCAAATTTCGCCATATTTCCCCACCTTTCTTTGATCGAAAACACTTTTCTACACCCACCATCTGACGTCAAGCAATCGAGCAAATCCTCTCTGGCTTGCCTGTTCTGTTCGCTCAACAACTCTATGTGGTCCCTCTTTACGCTCCTACACGTTCGAGCGCACTGCACGTCGCTGAATCCAAGCAACGACCGTCTTCGCGTTGCTGTCGCGTCAGGAGACGAACAGAACTTATACGCTTCTGTCTCCCACACTTTCACACCTCCTTTTTTCTGCGTTGTCACTTCGCGCATCTTCATCATCCTCTTTGTGCTCGTATCCGCTCTCGCGAACCACGCGCCAGGCGCTCCAAAACAGTACGTCAAATCGCTGTTTAAAGGCACGATGGAGTCCTTTAAATTAAACTCGACGCCGTCTTCTTCGCTTCCACTGCTCGTCAGTTTGTGCGAAATCCCTTCGTCGTCGACGATTTCCTCTGGTAAACTCGTCGCCTCTCGTTCTGCAATAGACATTAAATCTAATGGTTTTGACTTTTCGAATTGGTTCAGAACGAAGAAAGTCATCGCGAAGAATGCAGCCGAGTGGAGGAGTTTAAGACTGATTTTTTTCTTTTGGGGAGGGATGGAGGAGAAGTACGACGACGACGACGATGAAGAAGTTGGTGGAGGAGGCATTGCGTTGCGAGTTTGAACCCGCTTTCGCGGTTCTCTCTCTGTTTTCTCCGCCGCTAAATAATGCACCCAAAAGCTCTTCAAGTGAAGAATAGATATCTAAAAAGGGCATGCTTTTGATTAAACCAAATAAGAAGAAGAAGAAGAAAGCTCGTCGCTCAAGTAAAAAAAACACCATAGCAGACGTACAAAACTAGTAAACTACATTGTAGTATTTGTTTTTAATTTCATTTTTATCACATTTTTACCACAAAAAAAAACAAAACAACACGAGAGAGTTCGTTACTTCAATACTCACAACGTTTTGGACTTGACTTGGTTTTTTTTTCTTCTTCTTCTTCTTCTTCTTCTTCTTCGACGACGACGTCTCCAGACGCGCGACAACAACGGCGCCAAGATCTTTTTTTGAACCAAAACACGCAAACTAAGCTCGCACCACCGGCGGCGTGGCTCGTGAACGAGACTGGTTTTAATTTGATATTTTAGGAAGATATGGACCTTCTTGAACAAAATGAGACGAATGGGGGTGAAAAGGAAAATAGAGGTATTAAAAGAAAGAGACGTGGAAAGAAAACGCGCGTAGACAAAGTGAGCGGGTGTGCTCTGTGCGAGAGGAAGGAGAGTTCACGTTGGCACAAAAATACAGATACGGGCGAAAGAGATATTTGTACTGCGTGCTACCAAAATCAACGTGCTATAGGAATGGCACCATCGAACGGGTGTGCTCTGTGCGAGAGGAAGGAGAGTTCACATTGGCACAAAAATACAGATACGGGCGAAAGAGATATTTGTAATACGTGCTACAATAAACAACGACGTGCGCCACCGAACGGGTGTGTTATATCTGTATGGCACTGGTGCACAAATACAGAGACGGGCGAAATAGATATTTGTAACACGTGCTACAGACAATAGTGGTATACAAATACATATTAGTAGTATACGGCCGAAAGGGATATATTTTAGCGATGAAATCGGAGAAGACGACGAGTTCGCGTATTTCATAGTTGAAAATTACGAGCGGACGTTTAGAAAAGTGAAATGAGAAACAATTACAGTATGGTACTCGTAGAAGAAACATGCATCGAAATAAAGTTACCGTACACACAAAAAAAGCATCATCATCATCATCCTTTCTCCACTTTGTCACGCAAAAAGGAACGAGAACTGTCAAAAAAAAAAGAAAGCGACAAAAAAAGGAGACGAAAGAAAGAAAGAA